>Ga0214921_10000035_pt1 | contig 272576 bp, 325 predicted proteins | sample LL1505_MetaG_FD_177992 | JGI IMG/M metagenome (GOLD analysis project Ga0214921, IMG submission 177992) | Freshwater microbial communities from Lake Lanier, Atlanta, Georgia, United States - LL-1505 | ecosystem: Environmental > Aquatic > Freshwater > Lake | place: USA: Georgia | collected... | reverse complement strand
AATTGTTTTAATGGGACTATCCATAACAAAAGATTTCTATTTGAGGTATTAACATCATTAAGTGCTGTTTCACGAGAAGAAATTTTAGGTATTGGTCGAAAATATATGGATTAGTATTGTGTATAACATAAAGGTATGCATCCGTTTTAATGGTGCTTACCGACTGTTATCCGCCGTTTTAATGGCGTAATTTATTAACTAAACAACAAGAACAAATCAATAAAGGATAAGGGGTAAATTTTGCCACATTAACTAAATAGAAATGATATGAAAGCAAAAATAAAAATTGAGGCAGAAATTGAGTTTGATGAAGATACCTGGTATTCACATAGTGATGAAGAAGAATTAGAGTGGTTTACTTCACTATTAAATGATAAAGAAAACACTATGCTTATCCTGCATTCTAATGATGTTGGTGATACAATAGGTCAGACATATAATTTTAAATGGGAAATAATAAGAGAACAATGACATTTAGTGACTTAAAAGTAGGTGACAGAGTTAAAACTAGATATAGTGGTTGGGCTACAGTAACTCAAGTGGGTTGTTATAATGGAAAAATGATTAAGCTTAATTGTGATGAAAGAAAATGGTGTTGTCCTTATTTTTATGAAAGTGAATTAGATTTAAAACAAAAAGAATATGAACGAACTAGATAAACAATACTTAGCATTACTTCAAGACATTTTGGATAATGGTATTAAAAAGAATACACGTAATGGTGAAGTTTTAAGTGTATTTGGACGGTCTATTAGATACAAATTTAAAGATGGTAAATTTCCACTTCTTACAACAAAGAAAATGGCTTGGAAGACTATGGTGACCGAGTTATTATGGTTTCTTCGTGGTGATACAAACATTAAGTTCCTTGTTGATAATGATTGTCATATTTGGAATGGTGATGCTTATAAAAATTATTCAAACAAAGTCCAACCTTGGGAACCACATTTGGATGAAAAAATGTTTGTGGATAGAATCAAAACAGATAATGAGTTTGCTAAACAATGGGGCGAATTAGGAAAAATCTATGGTCACGGCTGGCGTAACTGGAATGGTAAGTCTGATGATGAATTTGGTAATAAAGGTATAGACCAAATCCAAAATCTAATCAACGATCTTAAAACAAATCCTGATAGTCGCAGGCTACTCTTGTCAGCGTGGAACGCATCGGATTTGCCACATCAAGTGTTACCACCATGTCACTATGGATTTCAAGTTTATACAAGAGAGTTATCTATTAAAGAACGATTTGATTTGGCCTCTAAAACATATAAAGTATTTGACCCGTTTGATTTTAATAAATGCACTCATGAGGAAATTAATGAATTATATCCAGTCCCTAAACGAGCAATATCTTTAATGTTTAATATGAGAAGTACCGACGTAGGATTGGGGTTGAGTTTTAATTTATCATCATACGGATTATTATTGATGATTATTGCCAAACAAGTTAATATGGTTCCTGACGAATTGATTTACAATGGAGGAGACGTTCATTTATATCGTAATCACATTGAACCAATTAAAGAACAATTAACAAGAAAACCATATGAATTACCAACAGTAAAATTATCCGATAGAGATGTTAATGATATTTCAGAATATACTTTGGATGATATTACGTTAGAGAACTACCAATCACACCCGACTATCAAAATGCCGCTTTCAAATTAAAAATGAAAATTGATAAAATAAAACTTAACCACAATAATCGGATGATTAGAATTGGTTTTGGAAAACACGACGGTAATTGGTTTTTCAGAGTTGATTTATGGTTTATTGGTTATAGATTAAAAAAATAAAATTATGAATAGAGACACATCGTGGGATGACCCACAATTATCAGACGGAGACTTTCCTTCATTTAAAAAAAATATAAATAAAAAATATATTTTAGAAAAAATATTTATTTCAGAACTAAATTATCTTATGGTTACTTTATATAACAAAGAAAAACAAGTTTGGACAACACTTAATTTGGGTGATTGGAAAAAACAATTAAACTTTAATTCTTCAGATATTAATATTGAAGAAATTGAAACAAAAAAATGAAAGTAACAACAGATAATTTATTAGGAAACATTATTAGAGATAATGACGTTTATGTTGTAGAAGACAACAGAAAATTAAACAACATGGTTTTGTCCAAAACTATTTTACATCCAAACAAACAAACATCAGGACATTTACATGAAGGATTAGAAGAAATTTACTTTTTTAAAAGTGGAAGTGGAACCATGCAATTAGATGAAGAAACTTTTGAAGTTAGTTCAGGAGATATTGTTATGATTCCTGACGGGGCTTTTCATAAAGTATTTAATAAAAGTGGAAGCAAACAAGACTTAATTTTTGTTTGTGTATTTCAATCTTACGACAGAGAAAATTAAAAAATAAATTTAAAAATAAAAAAATGAAAACATTGGAATTAGGATCAAAAGGAAAAAAAGTAGAACAACTACAAAGATTTTTAAAAATCAAAGTTGATGGAGATTTTGGAAAAAAAACAGAAGAGGCCGTTAAAAAATTCCAAAAAGAAAATAAATTAAAAGAAACAGGTCAAGTTGATGAAAAAACTTGGAATGTGATGGGATTTGAAATTACAACAGATCTTTCTGAATCATTTGATTCATCTAATAAACTTATTTTCAATCAAAAGTATTTAGATAAAGACGAATATCTTAAAGGACCAACAAAAAAAGAATATTTATTTTTACATCACACCGCTGGAGGTAATAATCCTTATCAAGTGGTTACAATGTGGAATAACGACACAAGAGGAAGAATTGCAACAGAGTTTGTATTAGGAGGTCAATCTGTTTTTAATGGAGATGAAACTTATGACGGAACAATTGTTCAAGCATTTCCAGAAGGAGGTTACGCATGGCATTTAGGTGATAATGGATCTGAATACATGCATTCACATTCTGTTGGTATTGAAACTTGTAATTTTGGACCGATAAATGAAGGAAAAACTTATTCAGGACAAAAAGCAGACCCAAAACAAATTGTTGAATTAAACCAAGTGTTTAGAGGACATAAAACTTGGCACAGATATTCAGATAAACAACTTTCAACATTGAAAGAACTTATTTTGTTTGTTGCAAAAAGAGATAATATTGATATTCATTCAGGTTTAATTTCAGAAATTAAAAAGAATGGTGTAAAGGCATTTGATTTTAACGAAAATGCTTATTACGGAAAAGTCAAAGGGATGTGGACACATACAAACACAAGAAAGGACAAAACCGATATGTTCCCTCAACAAGAACTAATTGACATGTTACTTAGTCTATAATAAAAAAAGATTAAAAAAAAAAGGTAAGATTAATTCTTACCTTTTTTTGTTTTAATTTGGTAGATTTAATCTACTTTCTAAAGAATCCAAAGAGTGAGTAACTTTCGACTCAGCATCCATTTTAAATTTGGTTCTTCTTTTATCGACTTCTCTTGCAAATATAGATGAACACCAATGATCAACTTTGTCACTTAATTTTACATCGTAACCAACAACAGTATTTATAATTCTCATTTTTTCTTTTTCTAAAAAAAGATAAATCATTCCGTTTGGAGATTCCCAAACAGCGTAAGAGTCATGAGTTTTAGGGTTATACATTAGTTCGCTATCTTTATGATGAACTACTTTGGTCCAAATGCGAACTGCTTGAGACTCACTTTCAGTCATGTTTAAAGGTTTTTTTACCTTTCTTTCGTGATGTGAAGGATTTAAAAGTTTGTTGAAAATTAGAGATGTTTTTCTTCTAAGTCTTCTTAGATTGTGATTAATTTTTTCTTTTGTCATATTACAGATTTAGTTAATTTTTACAAACATAAAACTTTTTTTTAATATAAAAAAGTATTTGTTATAAATTTAATTTTTATTATATTTGTAATATAAAAAATAAAAACAATGCGAATTTCAATAATTTCTGATACTCACAACAAACACAAACACGTTACAGGTGATTTGAAGGGTGGTGATTTGCTTTTACATGCCGGAGATATTTCTTCTATGGGGTATGAGCATGAGATCAAAGAATTTGCTAAATGGTATGACGGTTTAAACAACTACACTACTAAAGTTTTTATTGCTGGTAACCACGACTGGGGGTTTCAAAATAATGTTGAAAAAATTAAAGGATTACTTACAGGTTACAAAACTATTGAATATCTTGAAGATGAGTTAATGATCATCCAAGATGGTGATGGACCTGAAATTAAAATTTGGGGTAGTCCTTGGCAACCTGAGTTCTATAATTGGGCATTTAACTTAGAACGAAACGGTGAAGAATTGAAAAAGGTTTGGGATATGATTCCTGATGACATAGATATTTTAATTACTCACGGTCCGGCTTGGGGTATGTTAGATGATGTTGAAGGTCGTCGAGGACAACATTTGGGTTGTGAGTTACTTGCTGAACGAATCAAACAAATTAAGCCAAAGATTCATATCTGTGGTCACATTCATAGTGGTTACGGACATTATTATGACGGAAATACACATTTCTTTAATGCGTCAGTATTGAATGAACGATACCTATATTCTCAATTGCCATGGCACATTGATTGGAACCCAATAACAAATGAGGTTAGTTTTTTATAACTAATTTTATTTTAGATATATTTATAATAAAAATATATTATGAATAAGTTTGATTTGACAGAAAAACTAAAAGAAGAATTAAAAAGAAGAAATCTTTGGGAACAAGAAGAAGATGACGATGATGACCAAAAAGAAAACGATGATACTGATGAAAATGAAGATCAAACTTCTTCAAGTCATAACGAAGATTTTTGTGAAATGGTTTGTCAATTATTACATTCACAAACACAAGTTCATATTTTCCATTTAGGAACAAATTCATATGCAGAACACAAATCTCTTCAAAAATACTATGAAGGAATTGATGAGCTTGTTGATAGTTTAATTGAATCTTTTCAAGGAAAATACGGACTTTTAAAAAATTATAAGTCATATAAAAATCAAACTTATAAAAACAAAAATCAAGTTTTAAAATACTTTACAAGTTTATTAAACACAATAGAAGAAAAAAGAGATTGTTGTGAAGATACTTACATTCAAAATCAAATTGATGGAATTCAAGAATTGATCTATTCAACAATGTATAAGTTGAAGTTTTTAAACAGGTAATCTTCCGTTATATAAAACAAGATAACCATTTGAAAAGTCCAAATTTTCTAAATCAAATTCATATTCAATTTCATCAACTGTATAATCACCTGACCATTTTGCTATTCTAAAATAAGGCTGTATTAAGACTCTAGTTTCATAGACTTTTTCATTTATCAATTCACCTTCATCAAAAATTAAGTCCAAATTATTTAGTGTGTAAACTGAAGAATTTACTTCATTAACTAATAGTTCGTCAGTTTCTACTTCGCCTGAACCATTACAATCATTACATTCAAAATGACCATCACCACCACAACTATTACATGTAGAAGAACCACGACCTTGGCAATCTTCACAAGTTACGTGACTATCTCCATTACAAGTTTCGCATCTTTGTCCATCTTCATCTTCACCTGAACCACCACAGTCATCACAAGTAACAACTCCTTCACCACTACATTCTCTACATTCTTCAGTTCCTGATCCATCGCAATAGTCACAATCTTCTCTTCCGTAACCATAGCAATTTCCACACTCTTCTAATTTATATCCATCATTTTCAAATTCTGAAAAAAAATATCCTTTTAAATTTTCTAAAACATACTTTACTGATTTTGCAGCGTCACCATTTTTATGATAAAGATAAATTGAAAAAAACAAGTATAATTCCTCAGAACCATTTAATTTAGAAAGATATAAACTCAAGAACTCATCATTATAGATTTTATTTCTGATGTCTGCAATAGTATTAAAAATATCAGAATTTGAAAAATCCTTTAAAGATTTGTGAATTTGTTTAGTATATTTTACAAGTAAAAGAATTTTTGTAGGGTCCATTATTAATTTCTTTTTTGAAATAAATAGTTTATATTTTATAATAATATAATAATAAAAATTATCAATTATTAATTAAAAAAGTATGTAAAGTATGATTTTTACATAACTAGTAGATATTTATAATATATGAAGACAAAAGGTAAAATTACAAAAAAGAAAATCTCAATAACTCTCAATATAGAGATTTATGAAAAATTAGAAAAAGATCTTACCAATAAATCTGCATTAATAAATAGACTATTACAAGAACATTATGGAAACAAAAAAATGTAGTAAATGTGGTATTATTAAGGAAGTTTGTGAGTTTCATAAATGTTCTAAAACTAAAAATGGTTTTAGATCAAAATGTAAATTATGTGTAAATGAATACAGTAGAGATTACTCCAAAAATAATAGAAAAATACGGAACGAAATACAAAAAAAATGGAGGGATGAAAACCAAGAAAAAGTAAAAAATTATAGAAAAAAATATTATAACGAAAATCCTGATAAATTTATAAAAATAAGTGTTGAATATAGAAAAAAAAACCCTGAAAAAGTCAAAAAAACATTAAAAAAATATTATTACAATAACTTAGAGTATCATAAAAAAAGAGTAAAATTATGGTCTGAAAAAAATAAAGAACGGAAAAAAAATTACAAAAAAATATGGAACAAAAATAATAGAGAACACATTAATAAGTATAATTACGAAAGAAATCAAAATGACATGATAGTAAACTTAATAAGAAGATGTAGGGGTAGACTCCTCCAATTTTTGAAAACAAAAAATATGTCAAAAAAAAATAAAACTTTTGAAATTATTGGTTGTTTCCCAAAAGAATTAAAAGAACATTTAGAAAAACAATTCTCAAATGGTATGACTTGGGAAAATAGAAATGAGTGGCACATTGACCATATAATTCCACTATCATCCGCCAATTCTGAAGAAGAGGTATATAAATTGTGTCATTATACAAACTTACAACCACTATGGAAAGAGGATAATTTGAAAAAATCAAATAAACTAATAAAAATATAAAACTATGCACCCTTTAATTCATGCAAAAAGTTCCGTTAAAAAATACGGAGGAAAAATAGAAGACTACATTCATATACATAATTGGTTTGATGAGACCAAGAGCTGGTATGGAAATTCATTACACAGAATGTGGAGACACCATTCGGAAGGTATATTTGAATGTGAAAAAAGATTTGGAGAGTCATTCATAAACAGTGATGGTAAAACGGTTTATACTAGATATGTCGGTGAGGATCATTGTCGTGAAGATCTTTATAATTATATACCATCAGCCAAAGAATGGGTAATGAATTTGGATGTTAAAGAAAAACCAATGTGGATGTTAAGAACGGTCGATTTGAAGTTTGAAGATTAAAAGTATTTATAATAAAAGTTTAGATGGAATTAACGGACAAACAAAAAAATGATTTAAGAAGATTTTCTTTAATATTGAATTCCTTAAACATGGAAGATGGTGTTGAATATGTGTATAGACACTATGATGAGTGGGAGGGTTATGAACCTGAAGGACCTTATTACAGAAATAAAAATGTAAAAGATGAATTAGATTTTATACCAGGATCAATAGGGCCTTTGTTTGAAGAAATAAAAGACAATTTTGATACAGATCTTTTTTATAATGATTACTACGACAACTATAATGGAGGTCTTCAGATATATGTGAATGCTGAAAAGAAACTGTTGATTGTGAAATACTATTATTACACAATGATAAATGAAGATAGTAGGATAGAAAAATCATTCAAAGATTTATCTGAAATGAGTAATTCTTGGAGAAGAGGAGAACAAGAAGTAAAAAAACTTGCTGATGAAAATTTTTTAAATGAGATGAAAAACTTATATGGTTCTTATGTTGAAATGAGTTATGACGGAAGTGGTGATAGTGGTTGGATTCAAGACCAAGTGGATAGTGATGAAGGAAGTAAAGGTATGAATAATGAACTTGAAAATATTGCATATGAAGTCTTAGAATTGTTTCATGCTGGGTGGGAAATAAATGAAGGATCAAGTGGAAACATTAAATTCAATTTTGAAGATCAAACTTTAACAATAACTCATTATCAAAACATTGAAGATGAAGTTGAAGACTTCTATAAATCTTTTTCATTCAAATAAATGAATAAATTAATTAACGAAGAAATAACAAGAATTGGTGAGTTGATGGGTCTTCCACCATTAATTACAGAATCAGAATATCGTGCTTGTCAAAGATATCCCGAAAAGTCACAAAAACATAATTTATGTCAAAGTATTATAACTTTAAAATCTTGGCTTCACAAGTATTATGGTTTGGATCTAAATAATATAATTCAAGATAAGATCAAAGACTTAAAAACAGATATACCTGATGAATTGAAAAAAAAGTTTATTGAAGGTGCTAATTTGTTACAATCGGCAGGAAAAATTACTGAAGAAGAAAAAAACAATTTTATTGAAAATAAAGTTATGGGAGGTAAATTGGTTTATTTCAACGGAGAATGGCAACCAATTAATAAACTAAACACAAACTATTATGATTTGGGTGAATTGGTAACCGATTTACTTTTTATGGGAGGAAATAGAGCTCAACCAATAATTCAAAAAGTCATAGAAAATCCAAAAGAAGAACTAAGCAAATTAAAACCTTTTATTAAAAGATTAATCAATAAATATTTTGACGATCCCAGAGTTTTCAACGATTACACAAAAAATACTCTTGGAACAACTAAGAGTGGTGAAGAGGCTGAAAATAAAGTAAGAGAGGAATTGGAGAAAAAAGGGTTTACGGAGGAATATAGTGGTGGAAATGGTGATTTAATTGATATGGTATTTGGAACTGATTTGATTATGTCTCATCCTGACTTTGGGTTAAAAACTATACAAGTTAAAACTAACAAATATGCTTGGAGACCTGAAGATGAATATCCTCATGTTGATTGGGTGGTAATTGCTAATCCATTTACTATTTATGACAATAAAACCAAAGAAAAAATTAAGTTATGAATTTAGATATACCTATTAGATTACTTAGGCGAGGTGTTGAGTTAGAAAAGATTGGTGATATAATAGAATATCAAACAGAAATACAAGATCCTTGTGATTTTGAAGATGAAGATGATTACGCCGATTTTTGCATTGGGCAGGGAATTCATTTTTATTACTGTGATGAAGGATATTGTGATGAAGACGATGAAGATGAGGATTATGATGGACCATCACCAGCAATGGTAGAAGTTCGTGATGAGGTAGAAAACTATATGGACAAAAAATACTATAACTATTTAGTTGGTATTTATAATGACTTAGTTGAAAATTGTTACTAATGAAAATAGTATTAACAGAAGATCAAATAAAATTATTACGAAGATTAACCGAAATAGGTCAAATCATTGATGAGGTTATTATTGAACTTAATAATGATATTAAAAAAGGAGGACCAGGTAATAAACCTGATAATTTTGGGGTTTATGAAAATTGGATTATTAGTAGAGTTAGAAGGGAGTTTGAATATAGAAATTCAAAGATAATACCTGATAAATTTGATTTTTTATTGTTATCTAGTGGTCAATTTAATGAAAAAATTAGAAATGGTTTTAATAAAGTTAAAAAAAGAAGATGAAAATACTAATTTCAGAAAAACAGGCAGATAGAATATTCAACGAAAAGATTGAATGTGAAAAGTGTGAACACTCTTGGAAAAAAGAGAATGATGACAAACATTCTTTTCTTTGCCATGATTGTGGGTGGGATCAAAAAAAGGGTAAATATGATAAAGAAAACCTATTCAAGTTTTGGAAGAATAAATTATCTAAAGAACCGATTGAAGAAAAGTGGTCTGAAAAATATAAAAGATCAATCAACTGTAATAACCCAAAAGGATTTAGTCAGAGAGCGCATTGTCAGGGGAGAAAGAAAAAAAATAAGTCTAATTAATTATGGACAAATAAAACTTTATCAATTTTTAAAATACTCGGGTTAGTTTTTAATATTTCATCGAAATAATGCCAATCGGCTTCATAAGAAGTCGAATTAAAACCTACTTTTTTTGCTATTTCAGATTTTACCACAACACAACCCATATCTATTTTACTTTGTTCTAATTTTGTGTTCATAAAACCATAGTTTGATTTATTATGATTGGTTTTATTTTTATGAGAATGAATCACATTGAAATAAATAAAATCTTCACTATAGCTAAGAACTTCATCAACTAAATTTGGCGTATAATAATTATCTGCATTAGTTAATAATACTCTACCATTTAGATTCAAATTTTCCAAAGACCACTTACGAAGTATATGACCATAATTTTGAGTTCTTACTGGATGCTCAATAAAAATTACTTTATCGTTTAAATAATTTTCATTAGTTAATTCTTCTTTAAGGGTGTGGTTTAATCCGTCGTGAATAATAAAAAGTGTCCAATTATTATTAGTTTGATTTTTTATTGAATTGATAAAACACTTCAAGGATTCTTTATGGTTATAAGTTACTGCAATAATATTTAACATAAATGAATTTTACTTTAATTATTTTGAATGTAAAAATTATTTATTTGTATATATTAAAAAAAGAATTTTATTATAATAAAAATATGAAAAGACCATTAATCGAACAAAATTCAGGATACGCTTTAGGTAATTTTATTATGTTAACTCCAGGGATAAAAAAGTTATCTGAAAAAATTGGTCAAAAAATTGATGTTTATTTTACCATACCTTACGTTAAAGAATGTTTTATTGATTGTAATTTTATGAACCATATTGGTAGATTGCATAGACCGCCAACATTCTCATCAAAAATGATTAACTTAAATGTCCCTGACTACCAATATACATTTGAATTAATGATTGGGGAAAAATGGTCTGAAAAATATCACACATATGTTGATAATGCAATAGAGATACCAAAAAATGATGAAGATTATTTGTTATTATTAAATGGTCTAGGTGGTTTATCGCTTGATGACAATGACCCTAAACCAAAATGGTATGGTAAGAAAGAAATTCCTGAAGAAATATTCAACACAATAAAAGAGAATAGCAATTTACCAATTTATTTTACAGGATCTGAATCGGATATGAAACAAAATCCATGGATGGAAAAAATATGTGATAAGATAGAAATAGGTAATATTAGAAAATCGTTATCACTTGTTAGAGATGCTAAAAAAATCATATCAAATGATACTGGATTAGCCCATTGTGCGGGTGCTATGAATAAAGACATCTTAATTCTTTGGAAAGACACACCTTTTATCAAAAATCAAAATCCTGGTAAAAACACCAAATATTCTCAAAAAGAAAATTGGTTAGAAAAAATAAAAGAATATTTAAGATAGATGGAAATTATAACATTTTACGACAAAAAAATAAAACCATTAATTGTTGATTTACAAAGAAGAGTTTTTGAAAGATATGGTTTTACAATAAATCAAATGATGGTTGATAACTGGACGACACATGGTGATGCGGTTGACAATTATTTAAAAAATATAAATGATCCTGATAAAATTATTGTTTTATTTGATATTGATGCAATTCCATTAAATAAAAAAATAATACCTCTTGCTGTTGATTGGGCAAAAAAAAACGATGGGTTATTTGGTAACGCTCAAGTTGCCCCAAAACTTAAATTCCCACATAATAAATTTATTTATGCTGCCCCATCATTTTTGGTTTTTAGTATTAGAACTTATAATATATTGGGTAGACCATCATTTAATACGACCCAAAGATCTGACTGTGGTGGAGAACTGTCACACATTGCAAAAGAAAAAGGTTTACCTGTTAATTTATTATTACCAAATCACGCTGAGATAGTTAATTTTGATCTTGATGGGAATCATAGTTTTGGTTATGGAACTACTTACAGTAATAACACATACCACGCTTTTGAATCAAGATTTGGTAAAAAAGATGTTTATTTTATTAATAAATGCAATTTAATATTAAATGGATGATTATGGAATATGATTTTTGTGTTTTAATTACAACTTACAATAGACCTGAAATGTTATATAGGTTATTAGATGATATTGAATCTAATAAAAAAAATTATAAAGTTCTTGTTGTTGTTTTTGATGATGGAAGCACTGAAAAATTGGATTTTACTAATAGAGATGTTATCAAAATTGGAATTTTTCCAAATATGGGAAAAAGAAAATATTATGTTACTTTTAACGCAACATTTAGCTTTGTTAAAAACATAAACTCTAAGTATTTTATTTATCTTCCTGATGATGTTTCTTTAGTTAATAATTTTTTTGATGAATCCAAACGTATCTACGATTCAATAACATCAACAAAAAAAATATGTTTAAGTATACTCACAGATGATAGAATCAAAAGATCACATTGGGGATATAGTAACCCTAAAGATTTTGGTGAGTTTTTACAAACACAATGGAATGATTTATGTTTTATTTGTGAAAAAAAATTTTTTGAAACACTTAATTATAGGATTGATAAAATTAATGAAAGTAGATGGTTAAATAATCCAAATATAAGTTCTGGTGTTGGACATCAAATAACCCAAAGATTAAATAGTAGTGGTAAATTTTTATATCACGTTAAAAATTCATTAGTTAATCACGGAAATCACGAGTCTAAAATGAATAAAGTCGAAAGAGAGAAAAATAAATTAATTACTTCATGAGTGAAAAAACTATAGTAAATGTTGCATCATATAATAGAATCGGTAGTTTAGTAAATACAATAAATTCAATATACGATCAATGTGACGAGATTAATATTTTTTTAAATGATCATATAGGTGAAATACCTGAAAAATTATTAGATAGTAAGATAAATTTATTTTTTTCCGACAATAGTTATGGTGATGCTTTAAAATTTGGTAAATTAATGGAGTCGGATGGTTATTATCTAACAATTGATGATGATTTAATATATCCTCCTAATTATGTGAATTATATGGTAAGTAGATGTAAAGAATACTCGAATAAAAGAGTTATAACTCTACATGGTAGAAACTTCCCATCATTTCCGATAAACTCATATTATAATTCTTATTCTGAAAATTATCATTGTCTTAAACCACAAAGAAAAAATGTTTTAGTTCAGTTTGGAGGGACAGGTGTGATGTGTTTTCATACCAATTTGATGAAAATACCAATAAATTTTTTCTTGTATCCAAATATGGCGGATATTTGGATTGGGAAATATTGTATTGAAAATAATATTGAAATAATCTGTATAACGCATTCAGGTGATTTTTTAAAGTATCAACCTCAAAAATCAACAATTTATGATACTGAATCAAAATCTGATGGCATACAAACAAAAATTGTCAATGAAATCTTTAACCCGCAAAATGAAAATAAAGATGATCTTATCAGGTCAATTAAACAAGAACGAGAAGAAATACAAATCAAAAAAACTTTAGAAAGGACAAAAAAAGAAATAAACTATGATAAAGTAAATCAAATATTCAATGCTCAAAGACATGTATCTATTGTGTCTAAACCACAGGAAAACAGATCAAATAATTCAAAAACAAATACTGAATTTTTAAATAAAATTTTATCTAAAAACAAAAAAAGAAACAGATGAGTTTAAGTATTATAATACCAACCTTTAATTCTGTTGATTTTTTAGATGAGTTAATAAATTCAATTTTAAAAAACAATTTTAATGGTGAATATGAAGTTTTATTTGGTATTGATAGTTGTGTTAGCACTTTAACTTATGTAAAGGGAAGAAATTACCCCGACAACTTTAAATTTTTTTATTTTATTGAAAATTATGGTCCGTATATTATAAAAAACACTTTGAGTGAGTTATCTAAATACGATAAGATTTTTTTCTTTGATTCAGATGATGTTATGATGCCAAACTTATTAAAAATTGTTAGTGAAAAGTTAAATAATTTTGAATGTGTCAAACCAAAATTTGTGAATTTTAAAGATAACGAAAACAAAAGAGAATACATAGAAGGACATAATTTATATGGTGAGGGAGTTTTTGGGATAAAAAAAGACTTATTTTTGGCAATGAACGGCTTTGAAGGTTGGAAAGTTGCCGCTGATTCTGATTTTATGGCCAGATTATATGGTGCTAAAAGAAAAGTTCATTTGACTTCTGAAATTTTATTTCATAGGAGATTACATTCTCAAAGTTTAACAATGAGACCTGACACTGGATATGCTTCACAACTTAGGGGTAGATATTTTACTTTAAGTAAGAACAAAAAAAACCAACCAATTCTTGATGAATTAAAAACTGGAAGTTATCAGATCTATAATAAAGAAACTCAAACATTGTCAGATCCAATAGTCGAAGATGTGATTGACAAAATTAGTTTAGAACAGGACATTAAAGAAAAAAAACATAAAATGCTAAATGTTATTTTTCAAAATGGACCAAAGGAAATAAAACCAAAAGAAATAAAAACCATTGATTACAATAAAATCAATCAATTAACTTCCACTCAACAAATTTCAGTTTTGGAAAGCGCATTAAAAAAAGCAAAACTTGAAAATTTGAAAAAAAAAATTCGTTGATTTAATTTTTTTTCTTATCTTTGTTCTATGGAACACAGACATAAAGAAGGTTATATAATTAAAGATGAACATATTAAAAGAGTTAAAAAACTTTTAAAGAAAAAAACAATTCAGCTTACTTTTAAAATTTGGAAAGATGAAGTTGAATGTGAGGTTGTAAATATTAGAAAATATCTCAACAGATGGTCTTACCTCAATAATCAAAAATATTGTTATGAAGTTGATGTCAAAGTGGATTTGAAAAACACAAGATTTCCTTTTTATATTGGAAGTAATAGAAGAAGATTAAATGATCGACTCAGAAACTGGGCAAATGAAAAATTGTTATCAGACGAATTAGAGTTTTTCGGAATTAATGGAGTCTGTATTTCAAAGATTCAGTATGTTTAGAATTCTTTTATATTTATTAATATGAAAGTTTTAATAACCGAAGATCAATATATCTCAATACAATCTAAATTAATTTATGAACAAGTTCTTGATGATCTTGTTTTCAAATTGTCTTTAATTTCTGAAGATGATGGTAAAACTGAACCTGATATGGAGTGGGATTTTACTGATGTTAAAAAAGATATTGACAAATCAAAAAATTGGGTTAAAACAAAAGAAGATGCGAAAGAATTTTTAAATACCCTATCTAATAAAATAAAAAATCTACCATCCAAAGTTAAAAGAAAAATATTTCAGTATGTCATATTTTCACTGGTCGGACTTTTAAGTGTTGGTCAAATAAAAAATTATCTTGACCCTCCAGTAGAAAAAGCAATAAAATTTGAAAAAGAAGTTTTAACAAAACCAATACAAGATCTAAAAATTAGAAAATCTTCAAAAGACTTATATAATCATTTAAAATGGGAAGAAGGTTCATTAAAACACAAAGGTGAGCCAGTTTTAGTTGCTTATAATTTGGGGGATAAGGCAAAAACAATCGGATATGGACATGCTGTATTCAAAAAAGAAAAAGAAGGATATGATTTTCTTCCAAACTATAACAAAATAATTTCAGGTAAAACAAAAATCACAAAAGATCAGGCAGAGATTTTGTTAAAAGATGATATTGAAAAAGCTGAAAATATAATTAATAAAATACTTGATGATTGGGAAGAAAAAGGAATAAAACCACAGATAACTCAAGGTATGTATGACGCAATGGTGTCAATAACATTTAATATGGGTCCTGGAATAAGAACATCAAATTTTATCCAACTTCTAAAAAAAGGGGACATTGAGGGTGCAAAAAAAGAAATATTGGTTACTAGTGAAAATTTATTTGATAACTATCCTGGATTAAAACCAAGACGAGAAAGAGAATACAAAATGTTTGCGTGATGAATCAAGAAAAAATATTAAAATTATTTAAAAACTTTGCTGGAGATGAAATAGATCTTTACGGGTTAAAATGTATCCCTGTTAGAGTTGGAGAAGAAACAAAAAAAAATAATAAAAGTTTTTATCCAATTCAATTCGTAATTAAAAACCCAAATAAAGTTTCTTATTATTATTCAATCATTGAAGAACTATTAGATGATATTGTTATTGAATATGGACAATTTGTTAGTTATGAGTTTTTTGTTGAAGTTATGTGGAATGATTTACCTAAATTTTATCTTAGCAACAAAACAAGAAACAAAATACAAAAAGTTTTTGACTCTGTAAGAAAAATTGAATTTACAACAGGAACTCCATTTATTGGTTATAATAAGTATGTGATTAATATAGAATCTGTTGGTATGAAATTATATTTTGAGGATAGTGAAACTTACTATATCGACAACAAAGTAGAACCAATATCAGCAACTTTAAATGGGGAAAAAACCGATGTTGGAGATGCTGTTGAAGAATATATAGACAATTATTTATATCGAAGAGAAACTTATTACGAAACTGAAAAATATTATGTCGGTATTGACACAATATTAAATCAAGAACCTTTACTGAAGGCTGATTGGATTGCAACTTATTATAATAATAAATTTATCCTATAACAGATTTATTACGTTTTTGACGGTGAAAAGTAATAACAAATCGGTGAACCTCATTTTGAATCTCGGCCAACAAAAACCCAAAGTCAGTTCTTGGAATATCAAAACTTGATCCATCAATCTTGTGGATTGTGGATGATCTGTGTTTGTCATCTTTTGAAATAGAGATCAAGTCAATTCGATTTAATAAACCAAGACCCTCAAATACTTTCTTGGCAACACCCAACTGACCTTTACCACCATCAATAATAACAAGTGAAGGTAACTCTTGTTTCTCATTTAATAGTCTCTTGAATCGACGATTTAATACCTCATCAAAGGACGCATAATCATCAGGACCTTCAACAGATTTGATATTAAACTTACGATAGTTTGATTTATCAGTTTTACCATTTTTGTAACGAACAAGAGCAGACACCTGACAATCACCAGATGTATGAGAGTTATCAAACGCCTCAATTAAAGTAGGGATATTAAGTAAACCAAATTGTTCTTTAAATGATCTTGCAACATCATTATATTTTCGAACACGAAAAGGTTCAAGTTTCTTTTCCAATAAATCAACAACATCAATTTTGTTTTTGAAGTTTTGAGCAATTTCAAATTCCATTTGATCAGAATGGTGTTTCATAAATTTTTTCAAACGATTTCTAACAGTATCAAACTTAAAAGAAAATATATCTTTCATCTCATTTACAATCTTCAAATATGAAAATTTTTGAATCAAGGAAACGCAAGGAGCATTACAACGACCAAGATGAAACTCCAAACAGGTTTTGAACTTTTCGTTTGAAATATTTTCTTCAGTCAAGTTGTAAGAACAAGATCTAAGATTAAAAATGTCATGAACCATTTCATAAATTTCATAACAAGAATTGGAACTTGTGGATTTCAAAAGAACTTCACCAGTAAAGTTAGAAGGATTACAAACCAAAAGTCTTGGAAAATCTTCGTTAGTCAAAGTAATAAACCATTGACGAGATCTGTCATCTTTTGCTTTGATATTGTATTTTGGTTTGTGTGATTTGATAAGTTCATCTTCTAATAACAAAGCCTGACTTTCATCATTAGTAGTCATAAACTCAACATCAACAATCTCACCTACCAAAGACAAAGTCTTTTGATCTTTGTGGTTTTTTTGAAAATAAGACTTTACTCGTTTAGGAAGAAACTTTGATTTTCCAACATAGATGATCTGACCCTTCTTGTTTTTAAAAAGGTAACAACCGCTAGATTGTGGTATGTTTGAAAGTTTTTCTGTAATCACAATACAAATATAATCAAATTTTTTTTCATTCAATAACTTTTATTGATGCTATATTTTTATAAGACCAAAAATTATAACTTGTAACTATACAAAATTAATTTAAATTCAATTAAATTAAACATAATATCAATAAAATGGAAATTACAAAAGTAAATTATGATGAGGTTTATAAAAACTTCAAAGAAGTAAAACCAGATCTATTAGATGAACACGCAACTTATTATGGGTGTTATATTAAAGATAAATTAGTAGGTATTGTTTCTTATGTTGAGCACGACTCTGTAATATATCTGTGTCATGCTTTTGTATTAGACGATTATAGAAACAGAGGAATATATAAATTGTTATGGAATTATAGAGATTCAAAAATTCATGACACTGAAAAAATTGTGTATGCGCACTGCAACGTTGATAGTCTAAAATACTTTATTAATAACGGTTATTCAATAGAAAAAGCATTATTTAAAGTTGTAAAAAATAAGTAAAAATTCTTTTTTTTATCATTTACATTTACTATATTTTAGTATATGTTAAGACACAAAAATCCTATTCAAATTAATTCTACAACAACAGGATTTGCTTCACCTGCAGAAACTTATGTTGATAAAAGATTGGACCTTAATGAACTTATTGTTAAAGACTTTTATACAACTTTTTATTTTAAATATTCAGGTCCAGAAGTTTTTGGTGTAAAACAAGGAGATACTCTTGTAATAGATAAAAATGAAGAACCCAAAATCGGGGATTTGGTTGTCTTAACAGAAAAAACATTTTTTAAACTTAGAGAATACAAAGAACAAAAAAACTTATGGGGCAAGGTCACATGGATATTAAAGAAAACTTAAAAAAAATTGGAATTATTGATTGTAACAACTTTTATGTTAGTTGTGAAAGATTATTTAATCCCGAATCGATTGGAAGACCTACGGTTGTTTTATCAAACAACGATGGGTGTGTAATTGCTAGATCTCAAGAAGCAAAAGACCTTGGAATTAAAATGGGAGAACCATTTTTTCAAAGTAGAGAATTTATGAATCAACATAGATTTTGTGTGTATTCATCAAATTACAATTTGTATGGTGATATGTCTGATAGAGTAATGAAAGTAATCTCTGAGTTTGGAAATGATATTGAAGTATATTCGATTGATGAGGCTTTCGTTGATTTTTCAAACATACCAAAAGAAGAACTAAATGACACACTTTTGTTAATTAAAGAAGAAGTTAAAAGAAAAGTAGGTATTCCTGTATCAATTGGTGTTGGACCAAATAAAACATTGGCAAAACTCACATCATATTTAGCAAAAAAATCACCAAGTTATAATGGTGTGTGTTCTTATTGGGATATTAAAAACTTTAGAAGTCTTTGTTATCAAATTGACGTTGATGAAGTTTGGGGAATTGGAAGAAAATGGGCAAAAAAACTAAAAAATATTGAAGTAGAATCGGTAGGTCAATTTATTAACACACATGAATATACTGTAAAAAAATTAATGAATATAAATGGAATTAGAACACAATTAGAACTTCAAGGGTTATATTGTTATCCAATTTTAAAAACACTAAAACCTAAAAAAAATATTGCATCCACAAGGTCATTTGGAAAAGATGTGTCAGAGTTTGATCAACTTGGAGAAGCAATGTATACATATATTAAAAATGGTGTAAAAAAATTAACTCAAAACAAATTGTTGGCAAATAAAGCAACAATATTTGTGTCAGGTAATTATCATAAAGGAGATAAATATCATTATTCAAAAGTAATTAAACTACAAACGCCAACAAGAGACGCTGATATAATTTGGTCTCAGATATATGAACAATTTAAAATAATTTGTAATAAATCTGAAAAGTATAAAAAATGTGGAATTGTATTTAATGAACTAACACCAGATAACGTTATTCAAACGTCATTATTTTTTGATCAGGTTGAAATTATTAAGTCTCCTGTTAATCAAACACATGATTGGGAAATGAAACAAGATTACATTACACAAAAATATACAACGTCTTGGGATGATATTCCTCAAGTTTTTGTTTAAGTAAGATATTTATTATAAATGAAAAACTTAATAAGACGAATAATAAAAGAAGAAACCACAAAATTATTGAATGAAAGTGGTATTAGAGGTATCAAAGATCTAGCAAAAAGATATAAAATGGCTAAAATCTATTTTCACATGGATTTAGATGGGGTAACAACTGCCTTGGCTATGAAAGACTATTTGGAAAAAAATGGAATTAAAGTTGTTGATGCTGAAACAATACAATATGGAGATAAAGAATTTGCTGTAAAAAAACCTGAAGGTGAGGGTGAAATTATGCCTGTTTTGGTTGACTTTGCCCATGGTAAACCTATGTATGTAATTCATACCGATCACCATGATACACAAGCAGGGGTTGAAAGTGGAACCGCAACAAGTTTTAGACCATCAAGATCTAACGTTGAAACAATTTCTCAAGTATTATCACCAAAAGATATTTTCACTCAAGAAGATGTTGAATTGATTAATATGGTGGACTCAGCAGATTTTGCTAAATATGATATAACACCAAGTGAGGTCATGAACTATTTATTCAAAATTGATCGAGAAAGAGATGTTAAAGGAAATAAAAAAATGATGGGACTTGTGGCAAACAAGTTGCTATTGGCATTTAAAAACAAGAAAGGTTTTTTAACACAACTTGTAATGAAGTCAAAACCTTCACTTTTGAATATTCTTTTAAATATTAAAGATTGGATGAAAAATAATGGTTATTTGGATATACAACAATTAGAAAAAAATAAAGAATCTTATGTTGAAAGACAAAAAACTTCTCCTAATGTGAAGGTAATTGATGGAATTATTACTCAATATGGCGGAGGTAACCTTTTTGACGTAGGATCTTATGATCGTTATACACCATTTAAAAACAATCCTGACGCAGACTTTTTACTTCTTGTTTGGCCAATGGGAATGATTCAAGCATCTTGTAATCCATTTAAAAAAGAAAGAGCATTGAAAGGTGTTAATTTGGGTGAAGTTAAAGATGAAGTTCTAAAGAAATTTGAAACTGAATTAAAAAATAAAAAAATACCTTTATCAACAATTAAATGGATATCTGAAAACAGCAAAGATTTTGGTGAAGGATCTGTTGGTTTTACATTAAAAGACTTTACGGCTCTTTATCCAAATTCTTTTGATAAACAAGAAGGATCGGATTCTTATATCAAAATGTTGGATTCTATTATGTCAAAACCATTTAATTCATTAACAGATAAACAACGTGAAGTGTTAGACAAAATAACAATATCTGCTTGGGATTTAATTTTAGCCAACAGTGGGGGACACAAATGTATTACTAATATTTCAGGTTTAAGTTATTTAGATAGGTCAAAAAGACCTCCTGTTAGTAAATACTATAAGAAAAAAGATGATGAAGACGCTGAATACGTTAAATTCATGAAAAGATTGGCTAGGGAGTTTTTTGTAACTTTAAGAGATAAAATTAAACAATCAAATGATGAACGTTACGAACCTGATTTTGAAGTCGAAATGAATGAATATGGTAGATCATTAAAAAATGCCAGACGACAAGGACAAGGGACTTATTTTTCAAAAGCGGCAATCAAAGCCAATCCATATAGATTTAGACCTGAAAATAGGTAAAAAAATCAACTTGAATGGTGGACACAAATGAATATTTTACTATATTTATAGAAAAATATTAACCATGCTTTTAACAAAAAAATTAAAAATTAGAATTGTTGGGAATGTTGCTCAATATTATAAAAAAAACAATATTGATATAGTTTTAAATGAAGTTAATATAATACCTATAGAATTAGTAAATCCCAAAAGTCATTTGCTTGTTGATGCAAAATGTGATGTTTGTAACAAAGAAGTAAAAATTCAATATCGACGATACAATCAATCTGTAAATAAAGGGGGTTACTATACTTGCTCTTCAAAATGTTCAAAAAACAAAAAAGAAAAAACATTTGAACTTAAATACGGAGATAAGTGTGTATTCAAAACAGATAATTTTAAAGAAAAAACCAAAAAAACCTTTTTAAAAAAGTGGGGTTCAGAGCATTTTAGGCAAAGTAACAAGTGGAAAGTTGAAAACCTAAATAGTGAAAAACAAAAACGTGTTGAAACAATTTTTAAACTTTTTTTAAAAAATAATCCTGATGTTGTTGATCAAGATGAAGAAAATTTTGTCGTTAATTGTAAAATCCACGGACCAACCAAAATTAAAAAATCTGTATTTTCAAATAGAAAAATTATAAAAACTGAACTATGTTCAAAGTGTAAACCTGTTGAAAAAAACATTTCAGGTAAAGAAGTCTTATTAAATAAAATTATTGGAGAGATTTATGATGGAGAAATAATTAATTCATTCAAAATCGAAAGAAAAGAAATTGATATCTATTTACCAGAATTTAAATTGGGATTTGAATTCAATGGAATGAGATGGCATTCAGAATTATACGTAAATAAAAATTATCATTTGGAAAAAACAAAGTTATGTGAAAAATATGGCATCAAATTGATACACATTTACGAAGACGATTTTGATTTCAAATTAGACATTATAAAATCAATAATATCAAATGTTATAAAAAAATCAAAAAAAATCTTTGCTAGAAAAACAACAATAAGGAAGATAGATGAAAAACATGTTATTAAGGATTTTCTAAATAAAAACCATTTACAAGGATTTGTGAATACTAATATTAATTATGGGTTGTTTTATGAAGGTGAATTAGTGTCTTTGATGACATTTATGAAAACTAGAAAAGTATTAGATAAAAATCAAAAGGAAGGTGAATATGAATTGGTGAGATTTTGTAATAAACTTGGAATTTCTGTTGTTGGTGGTGCTTCAAAACTATTTAAATGTTTTTTAAACAATCATCAACCAAAAAAAATCCTATCTTATTGTGATATTTCTTGGGCAACAGGGGAGTTATATAAAAAGTTAGGGTTTGAAACCCATGGTTTTACTCCACCAAACTATAGTTATGTCATAAATAAAGTTCGTAAAAATAGAATTAATTATCAAAAACATAAATTAGTTAAAATGGGATATGATTCTAAACTTACTGAACGGGAAATTATGAATACTTTGGGATATTATAGAATTTTTAATTGTGGAAATGAAAGGTTTGTTTATTCTGTATAAAAACTTGAAAAATAATTATATTTATTATGTAAATGAAACCTTATATTAACGAAGAAATTTTTAGAATTAAATCAATAATGGGACTGTTAAAAGAACAAACAATTTCATTACCTATTGTTGTTAAAGGTGGTTATACAGCACCAAAAGGAGATGCGGACGCATTACATTCATTTGAAAGTAGAAAATCAGATGGTTTTGGAGGAAAAATGTCAACAAAAATAAATGAAAAATTAAAAGAAGTTTACGATGCTGGAATTAATCCCGACATTACAAATTTGAATATAAAAGTTGATTCTACAAATTATACTGTAAATTGGGAAGCAACTATTGATGAAAGTAAAGATGGAATTGCTTATATGGGAATCTCTACACGAGGATCCGCAGGAAACAGAGCAGACATAAGAGCAGAAAGACAAATAAATGATTTGACTAGAAAATTAGAAAAAAAAGACGCAGAAAACATCAAATTAGTATTAGACTTCAAAAACCCTGATGGTGTTTATATTAGACAATTTTTTTACAAATATTCTTTACCAAAAAACTATCCTCCACATGAAGGTAAAGGTGAATATAATAGGACAGACAAACCAACTGAAATCGAAACAAGTGACGATATATCACTTATAGGTGGTGGTTCTAGTGTTAGTGATATATCAGATAAATTAAAAAAATACTCCGATTGTGATGGACCAAATTTTAAAAAAGGTTGTAAAGATGTCGGAACTAAATATAAATCTCCAAATACTAATGGAATTATATATCAAGTGCAAGGTTGCTTGGGTATAAATCAAGATGGATATTTTGGACCTAAAACTCAAAGTGCTATGGAAGAAAAAACAGGAAAAAAAGAATTTAACGTATCTGATGTTCAAAAGATATGTAAGGAAAGTCAATCTGATGAAAACAATTTATCTGCTGTTGATTTGTCAAATTTTGAAAATGTTACAAAAATTGTGATTGATAAGTTTGAAGGCGGATATTGGAATCCGTTTTGTAAGCATCCAGGTGGTAATATGGGAAAATCTACAGAAACAATGTTTGGATTGGACAGATATAACGGAAATATTGAGTCATCACCTGAAGGTAAAGAATTTTTTCAAATTATAGATGGAGAAAAATATGGTGCTGGGGCTAAATCAAATGGTGTTGGACCAAATACCACTTGGTCAAACATGGATGACTTTTGTAAAGAATGGAAATGGTTATATCGAGGTGGAGACAAAGAACAATCTTTGAAAAATTTGGCAGTTAAAATAATGAAAAGATCTTTTGACAAAAATATGTCAAATTTTGTAAAAGATCCAAAAACTAAAGAAAAAATTCAATCAATACCAGGTTTAACTCTTCATATGTCATATGCTTGTTGGAATGGACCGGGGTTTTTCAAAAAATTTGCTGAAAGTTTGGAAAATGGAATCAAAAACGGACTATCGGATCAACAATTAATTGAATTGGCAATCAAAGATAGAAAAAATACCAAGTTAAAAAATCAAGATAAAGTAGAAAGTGCTATTAGACAAATCAGTTAGAATCATAAATTGATTTTTTTGTTTTTATATAATTTCAAGTATTTATAAAATATGAAAAAATTAATTAAAAATATATTAAAAGAAGATGAGGATAACAATCTTGAAGAAAGGTTCAAAAACTCTATGCAAAAACTTCAATACATATTTGAAAGTAATGTTTCTTCTAAAATTGATTCTATAGAAATAAAAGATATTAGTTTTATTTTAAAACATCCTTATATTGAAGGAAAACTTATTGTAAAATCATACTATGAAGACCATGATTTTGGAGGTATTGCAAAACATATTGATAAATTGGAAGACGAAGTTTATAAAATACAAGGACAATATACATTCACTGAAAGTGGTGGTTTAATAAAAAGAGGACCTGACAATGATTGGTTTATGAGTTGCATGCCAATTGCTATGAAATGGAATAGTTACGGCGATGAACCATTTATGATAACTTTAGAGTTTATATTATTTCAAGACGAATACGACGCATAATGAAAGAGTTAATTAGACATATATTAAAAGAAGAAACTGAAGAGATTGATCAGATAGTTATGAATTTTTTGCTTCGAAGATATCAAAAAAAAGAAATTGATCTCGAAACATTCAAATTCGAAACAATTTACTTTAATATAGATGATAAATATTACTCAATTTCTAATTTTGATAATAAAAAAAGACAAATACAAAAAATTTTGAATATGTTACAAGAAAATAATGTTATTGAACCTGTTGATAATTTCTCAAATGAGAATGATCCTGACAGACAAAAAATAGTTAGAACAATTAAAAAGTTTTTAGAACAAGTAATGTGTAATGAAAGAACTGATTAGACATATATTAAAAGAAGAAACGGATGATTCAAAAACTCTTGAAAAAGGAATTGACCTTGTAATTAAAATAATAAAAAAAACTTATCCATTTATCATTGGGTGGGAATTAGGTAATGATGGTAATTTTTCAATTGATATTAATATTATTTGTGATATAAAAAAACTAAAAGAATTTTATAATAGTGACTTAAACCCCTATCACAAAAGATACCAAAATGAATTATCCAACGAAGATTATCCATATGCCGTTTCAATATTAAATATTAAAAATGAAATGACAAGTGATGAAATGTTTGAAGATTATAAAAAAATAAAACAAGAATTAAATGACATTTATGAAATGCTTCCTGAGCATTTAACGGTTAAAGATCAATTTAACGATATAAAAAAATTAGAACCAGATAGATTTAAATTTAGATGAGAAATTTAATTAAATTAATATTAGAAGATGAGGTTACTAGAAAATATTCTAAACCTACACCAAAGGTAGAACAACTTGTTTATAGGTGGTTAAACAACTATTTTGATGGTGCAAAAATGTATCATGACAAATCGTGGGAAACAAGACATGATTTTGAATGGTGTAATCATGGAAAAGAAATAATGAAATTTATATTATTTTTTGAAGATAATAGTGATGTTTTTGACGATAGAAGAAAAACTGAAGAAAGAGATTTTGAATCAGGTTCAATTTATATTCCAAATGATATATTTAAAGAGTTGATGTCTGATATTCCTGTTAGAGCAAGTTACTTAAAATACCTTTTTGAAGAATGGTTTGACGACACCTATTTAGGTGAAATTCAAAGTAAGATGGGTAGAAATGACATTCATATTTCTGAATTTAATATAGATGATAGAGATGCTCAAACTTGTGTTCCACCAATGACAAAACCTGAAGGCGTGACTGAGGAGGATATGATAGAACTTATTCTTAAAACCACACTTTTTAGAAGAGATGCCATAATGAAACAAGAAGAAGAAAGTCCAGGATGGATTGAAAAAACATATTTAGAAAAACTTCGTAACGTTGAGTATGATAGATTAAGAGGATTATATTAATGAGAGAACTGATTAGACATATCTTAAAAGAAAATAGACTCCAACAAGAGTTGAAACAAGTTATTGAAGATAATGGTATCTTTGATGCTATTGACATGGTTGGAGGATTAAAAAACCTCAAAAAAGCATTCAAGAATGATCCTGAATTTTCTGAAATATTAGATGATTTAACAGGTGTTGTTGATTTTTCAGTATATGATTATTTCAGAGACCCAAAACCTATCGTATTTCCACTTCAGTATGAAATAATAAACATTAGAAAAAATATATCGGAAACAAATTCTTGGCCTGAATTAAATCTTATTTATGACGAAGATAAATTAAGTCCAAGTGAAAATGAAACTTTAAAATCCATAATCGCCGTAATTCAAAACGATAATACCACAGGAAAAATAAAAACAAAAACACTTAATTTTAAAGACTCCAATTATTTTGATATTAAACAAATAAACGGAAAAGATGTCGATATACATGAGGATGAATATTCTTTTTCAAAAAAAGATGTGATAAGAATACACAACAAACTTTATGGTGAATCTGAAAGTTTAAATGAAAGTTCAAACAAAAGTGAAAAGGATTTAAAAAAACTTTTAAAAATAACAAAAATGATTATGGAAGACCTAATACTTCCTGAATATAATCATATCATTTGTTCTTATGAAATCACATTAAACGAAGTTTTTAATATACCTGAAGTTACAGTTTTATTTATTGGAGGTTACGGAACAAAACTTTGGCCCATGACACAAGGTATAAGAAACATGTATATTGAAGTTTTAGATGACATTTCAAAAGAAATTGCAACTTATACAGGAGTAGTAATTGGTGTTCGTGGAGAACAAACTTCGAACTGTAATGAAGAAGAAAATAGTTTTTTAAATGAAAATAAGTTAGAAGAAAAAAATAAGAATTTTATAAAAAACAAATTAGGAATTGATTTCGATGGTAAAATAGAATTAGTTCAAAGTGCTTGGGATTTACCGTGGCAAACTTTTAATTTTATTTCAAATGATTGGTTAAACCGATTTATGAACAATCATGGTCCTTGTTATCTAATGAAAATTAATAAAGAATATATCTTATACAATCCTTTATATATTACGGGTAATGGTGATGAAGGTTTAGTTATAGATAGTGAAGACGGTTTAAATTATACAGACCGAGAATATACAGAAAAAATTAAAATTGACCACACAGGAATTTCACTTAAAACTATTGTGGATTTATTTTTTAATGAAGAAAATTCTGATGAAGTATTAAACGAAAACGAAGATTATAGTCCGGCGGGTAAAGAAGTAAAACCCAATCAGATTGTTGTCCATAAATCCAATCCAAAGTTCAGAGATAAGATAATGGAAAACGGTCTTAAAGTAAGAGCCGGAGAATGTTATAAAATATATGTGGGTTATGGGGTTAAATGTAAACCAGCAATTTTTGCAACCAACTCAACAAACAAAAGAGCTTGGTTTGATTCAACATATGATGACGACATTTGGTTTATTGACACAACAAAGATTCCAGATGTTAAATGGTTTAAAGATAGACATTTTGAGTCAAGGTCAAAACATATTGTAACATTTCAAGATATCCCAAAAGAGGCGATAACTTTAAAATATGAAGGGACAGGAAGTAGTGAAGATATTTTAAATTCTTGGCCTGAAGATTCACCTAATAGAAGAACATTAAGGGAAGATTCAGAACTTGTGGAATCAGAAAGTAAATTTGAACATAATGACTTTTCAAAATATGAAAAACTTTTAAATGACATGGTATACAGTGTCGTTGATAAAGAATTGTTATGTGGGATTGAAATAGATAGTTTTTTTGATTCAAAATATTCTGAAAAACCTTCTTTAAGATTGATTCTAAAATACAAAAAAAACAAATTTAGACCTTTTACATTTCACGAAACAAGAACCGAGATAAAAAAAATGATAAAAGATTTTTTTCCAATTGTTGATAATCTTTATTTAGCGTATGACACAACAAAATGTCAAAAAATAGATGATTTGATGGAATCAGAAAATAAATCAGAAGATAAAAAACTTAAGTTAGTAAAAGAAATGATTTATAATCTTTTTGATGAGGTTGAATTTATTGAAGTCGATACAAATTATCAAGGAAAACCACTTATCAAAGTCTTTCATGATGTGGAAGATACCGCAGCAAACTACGATAATTGGTTTACACATAAAATAATAGATGAAATTATGGAACTGACAGGAGATGGTGTTATTTTATCTCCATGGTGGGGTTACGGTTGGGATTGGAAATATAAAAATGCAGACCTTTATATTGATGTTCAAAAAATAAAATATGATGATGAAGGTAATGTTATAAACGAATCTGACGAATCTAAACAAGAAAGAAAGTTTAATAAATTGATTCAAAATGTAGAAGATTATTTAAACTCCAACGAATATCTGAGTGTAAAAAAATTCATGTTATATTACGATGAACAATTTGATGATGTTATTGTAAATATATTTTTTGATCCAGTTGAGTCCGTCAAATTGGGTGGTGGAATTAACTCAGTTATTAAAAAAGTAGGAAAACAAGTTATGGAGGATCTTGATATATTTCCACTTAATTTCAAATATCACATACATTTTGATAAAAATATAAATGAATCGGATAATAAAAAACAATCATTACAAAAAATTATAGAAAAAGACGGATTATACAACTTTATTGAAATGTCAGGATTAGACTTCAATCAAGTCAAATCAATTTTAAATAAAATAGACAATCCAAAAAAAATAATTAAACAATATATTAGAGAATATGTTTTAGAACATGATGGGATGAGTAGTAAAAATAGTGGTTCTCTTTTTGGTCTAAAAATACGACTAAGTAATACCAAATTAATTTATGATATTATGGTTCAAGATAGCGACCAAATTGCTGTTGAAATATGGGAATATTATGAAGATAATTATGGTCAGAGGATAACAAAAGACCAATACCTAACAACAATTAACAGCTTAACTAATGAAGAGTTATTATCAATTCTTTCTTGGATGATGGAAACAATTCAAATTGGTTATTGGGATTAGTTTAATAATTTTAAAGATATTTATTGTTATGAATTTAAATGAAGAATTAAAAAGGACCCGAGAGTTAATGGGATTAAATGAAGGAATTTTTGATTTTGTTTCAAATCTATTTAAAACAAAAAAAGATGATTTACCAAGTTGGGATGAAGAAACTTGGATTGATGTTAATAGCAAACCAGCATTAGAATTTGATCAAAAGTATGGAACAAATGTATCAAAAAAATATAAGTATCCATTTGATCTTGATGAAGATGAAGTATCAAAAATTCTAAAATATTGTAACGTAAAAAAAGTTAGATGTGATGAAGTTAATAAATTAATTGAAAATTTAACATCAGAATATATCGATTTACCGAATGTGGAAAACTTACCTAAAAATCAAAAAATAGATGTTTTATACGGAATGACATCAAACTTTAATGAAGACGATATTAAATGGTTTTCTATTGATGGAATAAAGGCTTATTTAAATACTGAAATAAATAATAAAATGGAAGAAGAGTTACCCGAAGATGTGGTGGAAAATATTTCATGGGTTCTTTCTCCTAAAACTTATCAAAAAATAAAAAATCATTTTGATCGTGATAGTTAAAATAAATTTCAGTAAAGAAATATTTTTTTTGTTTCAAAAAAATAAAAGATAAATAACTATATTCCTCCACTTGTAAAATTGGGGGATTTTTTTTATTTTAGCAATAATGAAAGACTTAACCAAATATATAGAATCCTTGTTTGATGACGTTGATATACCTATGCAAATTTCTTTACAAGAAGATGGATCATATAAAATTGTGTTAACTAACGATCTTAAATTTAGTAATATAAAATACGATAACGCAAAATACAATAGCGAAGATGACATTAGATATGTCAGAGTTCAAATAAAAAAATACTTACCTAATTTTAAAGTTAAATTATTGGTTGAATATATAAATTATCCAAAGATTGATATAAAACCAATAATTAAAGAATACAAATATGGATCATGGAAAATAAATTAGATAAAGTCATATTAGATTATTTTAAGTTAATTGTTCCACATGATTATGATGATTTAAAATTTAGATATAACGACAATCAAAAAATTGTTTTTATTACTTTGCACTGCAATACAGCACAAAAAGCTCATAAGTTTTTTGGAACAAAAGGAAGAGAGTTGAATATACTAAAACAATTAGAAGAAGATATGTCAAATATGTTTCCATTTGATTTTTATATCACCTGTCAATTTAAAGTTTTTTAGATATTTATTTGATATGAACCTACAAGAACAAATAAGAAGAATATTAAAGGAAGAAACTGAAGGAATATCAAGTTTTATAAATGAGTTGTCCGATGCTTTTAATATTTCAGATGAGTTAAAAGATGAGGTTGTTAAATTTATTGAGAATTCAGATTGTAAAAAAATTGAGTTTTCCAATTTCAAAATACCTGTTTTAGGTTTGGCATTACACGATGTTGTTTTGATCAACAAACAAATTCTTAGTCGTAGATTGGAAGATGCGTTATTTGTTATCTTCCACGAGATTTCTCACCAATATCAATTTAAAAAGTATGGTGAAAATATAATGTATGATTGTTATATTGGGGAACTATCCAATGAGGAAGCTGCCGACTTTATGAAACATACAGAAGAAGTTGCCGATGAGTTCGCAGGAAGAAAAATAAGACAACTACAAAAAAAAGATCTGATAAGTAAAAATTTTAGATCACCACAAATGTATAAGAACCTTCCAATACAACAAGTATCTATGATGGTTCAACAACATAAAAATCAAATGAGAAGAATGAATATAAACTCACCTGAAAAGGTTAGTGAGTATTTCTATAATATGGTTAAAAGTGATTTATAATATGAATCTACAAGAACAAATATCAAGAATGAAATCAATGATGTGGATGATAACCGAAAGTCATAAAGACTGTGGAATTATATACGAACCTGAATTAAAAAAAGATTTAGAATCCACAAACATTTTTGATATGGTGGTAAATGATAGTGATGAATTAATACACACACTTAACCCAAAAAAACAAAGATTGTCACCAACAAAAAAAGTTTATAGTCTTCAAAAAGATATTAATATGGACTACGTAAATGATATGTCCGATGAAACATATGATAAAAAAGATATTCATTTATACAAACACAAGGGAAAACTAATTGTAGTAGATGGACACCATAGATTATGTAGGGATAGAATGAATGATAATGATTCTATGGTTTATATATGGGATAAAAATGATGCAGAACTTATTGACTGCATTTTTTATGGTATAGGAGATTGTTAATATGAACCTACAAGAACATATCAGAAAAGTATTAAGAGAAGAAACACATATACCTCCTGTTATTATAAGAAGAATATCAACTGAAATTATAGAAGAGGCATTTGAATCCGCATTAGATAGAATGAGTGAATCAATGGAAAACCCAAATTCTGTTATATATAAAGAAAAAGGAACCACTCTATGGTTATTTGCGAAATTTGTTATTGACGAGATGGTAACATATTTAGAACAAGATTATTTCACCAATGATAACCGTATATATTTTGAGGACGACGATTTCTATTATGATAAAATTAGAAAACCACTTCTTAGACATTATGGTAGTAGAATAAAAGAAAGATATAATCAAATAGTGGGAAGTATGTCTGATAACCAACAAGAAATGAAAGAAGGCGAACTTACAGAAAAATGTTGGAAAGGATATACTCAAAAAGGAATGAAAACTATGTTTGGTAAAAGATACCCTAATTGTGTTAAAAAAAAAAATAAAACATTAAAAGAAGCCAAAAATTCAGAAGAAGATTTTAATGTAGAAACGGTAATAAATAAAATAATACCAAAAAAATTTAAGTGGTTTAAAAAAATAGAAATAAATCATATTAGTTATGATGAATTCTTTCATAAAATAACAATTCACGGCAAATTAAAAGTAGATGAAAAGTGGGGAGAAAAACGGTGGAGAGAGTATCATGAATATAAACCTTTTCCTTCAAACAGCGGATGGGAAGACGAAAATCCAGTTTTACTAGGAGAAATCGTAAAAAAAGGAGAACTTAATGATTTAAACAATGAATTAGAACTTATAATTTCTTCAATTGGCGGTTACCCAATCATAGATACAATAAGATCAGAATATTTAAGGTTATATTTTGTATGACAAGTAATTGTAAGAGTATATGATCAATTCATTCGGTTCATAGTCTTTCACTACGTTACACTCCGTTTCAGAATTCACCTCATAAATTTATCTTATACTCTTACATTTCTATAAAAGATATGTCCCACTAATTACCACATATATTAAACAGTAATGTAATCCCCCCACCAAAATTAAAGACCCCCATTAAAGAGTGACAGAAATAAAGAAGACTAATTTGTGATCTATTTATAAAGTTTTATATATTGTGGTTCCCACTTACTACCACTTTGTTTTAGTAGATCAATTAGTAACTTATGTTTTATATTATTTATATGTCAATAGACATAAGATGAATATGAATAATTAAGTGGTTTACAAGTCTAATTAAGTGTCTATAATTTGTGGGTCGAAGGTTAAGTTGGATCTAAGTAAGACACTAAGTTGGGGTTTAATAAATCACTAAAGTGGTCGTTGAAGTTGTATTCTAACGTCCTAAAGGACTATACACGCACTTTGTTCTATAACTATACTTTTTTAGCTGGAAAACATGAGTAGTAAAAAAAGTGGTCCTGTAGATAGCAAGAAAAGGGATTTTTTTGTTCTCAGTATAGCAACAGGACCAATTATGGTGGGAAATAGTGGTAGATTATTGTGGGAGTTTGTGGTAAAAAAGTGGGGAAGGGGATTGTGTCGTGTTCAACCCTCCGACTGACATTTTGACATATTCAAGTATTTAATAAAAAAATAATATTAAAAACCAACTTTAATGATACACCTGATAGAAAAGTTCGATACAGAGGTTAGTGAAAATAATGGTTCCATATTTGTCAATTATAAACATGACACACTGACAGGTTATTGTGAATATAAACTAATTGATGTAAATAATTCTCCAAAATTGTTTGGGACTGTTAAAAGATTTAAACAAAAAGCATTGTTACTTACTAATACAGACATGGGGGATGTTATAGAATTCATTCACTTAAATTCCCCACTGTCAAGTGAGAATCTTCAAGAAGTTAATAAACTAATACGTGATCACTCACTATCTCAAGTTCAAAACTACAATCAGTAAAAAACATTGGGGATTAACAATAAACATTATAAGAGAGGCTGCCTCTGATGGAAGCTCCATCTTGTTGTTCTCTCAAGCCCGACTTAACCTTTATTTTTAGTGTCATTATAAAGGTAGATAAAAAAATTGACATAAACAAATAAACCATTGATCTTTTTTAAAACAATAATATATTTATTAATAGAAATCTTATTTTCCCCACGGTGTCGAAGACCGACACGCCAGTGGAGTTGGGAATTAGTTATTTAGTCATCCAAGTGATACGTAAAAAATAAGATGAGGTTTTTAAAACAACATTACATATGATTCTCAAACGAGGGGATCTTTAAATCTAATCTCTTTCTAATAGATGGGGAATTTTTTTATGCTTTATTGTTTATAACTTTTAATAAAAACCCCTTCCTACATATCCCCTCCCTTCTTGTTTGGCATAGGCCCCTACCTTATTATATACCCCCCTCCCCCCTACCGTATCCCCCCCATAAGTGACTTTCTGTCAGGGGCAAAGGGGGGTTCAATCCCCTCTATAAAGTATTCACAAAAAAATTTATGGAAAAATTTTTATAAAAAAATCTTTTTTTTTTTTTTTGATTGATATATTTATAAATAAATAATAAAAAAAAATAAAGTTATGAAAAGAATTATAAGATTAACAGAATCGGATTTAGCAAGAATTGTTAAAAGAGTTATTAAAGAAGAAATGAAAGGTGCTACTGATAATTGGCCAATTATTTATTCGGGTTTAAAATCATTTACCGATGTATCAGGAAATAGCCCAAAAATAATTCCTTTTACGTATGAAGGAAAAAAAATCACATCATTAAATTGGGGAAACCATAGTGATGCAGGGAAAAAAAAACCATGGGGTATTAGCGTATCCTCAGATGACCAAAGATTAAAGTTTGGAACTCAAGACGAGGACACAGCCGATGCATACGAAACATTAACCGGTAAATCTCCTAGTTTTGACGGTAAATATTATACAGACGACCTTACATTAGACTACTCAAACCCACAAAATGTTATCTCAACAGTAAAAAAAATAATTAAAGGACTAAATTAAAAACATATTGTTATTACTAAACCCCCATCTTCATAAGAGTGGGGTTTTTTATTTTCCATTATATTTATCTAATATGAAAATCATTATAACTGAAGATCAATACGGACAATTAACTAACCTCGTTAAACGAGTGATTAGTGAAAATGACTCTATGTTAGAAAAAAACAAAAAGTTTTTAAAAAACAAGTTGGGTATTGATTTTACAAATGGCATTCAACAAATAACCTCAACTTATGATATTCCAATGGAATTTGCTGGATATATTTCACCTGGATTGATTAATCGTTATTTAAACAAATATGGACCTATGTATCTTTTTGAACTTGACGGGAAAAAATATCTTTATTTAGATGTGGGGGATCATGAGAAGTTTATTGATGAGAATGGAAATATATATATTGAAAATGAAATACCCGAACAACTTGGAATCGCAATAATGGGTTTAAGATTCTCAGATATTATTGATATGTATTTTAAAGAAGAGGATTTCTAAAACATGACCCCCCATTTCAATTATGGTCAAATACTGAAAAAAAATTTCCAGAAAAAATTTTAGAAAATCCTAACTATTTATCATTATGGATCATATAATTAAAAGAATTATTAACGAAACACTTATTGAGAAATTCTTTGACTCCATGTTTTCTGACTTGGACTTAGATAATTTGGAATCTCACGTTATTAAAGACCCTTGGAGTTTTCATAAAACTAGTGTTGGGTATTATAATCCTCATCTAAAAAAAATGCTCTTTAGAGTTGTAGAACCATTTAAAAGTTCCTATTGGGATTCAGATGACCCACAAAGTAGAATTATGCCGATTGAAAATCCAAAAAGTTTGTATATTAGAGAAGATATATATAACACAATTATGGATTATATCCCTAATAAACAAATGGTAGTTGATTGGTTCAATAAAAGATATGATCAAAATGTTGAACAAATACTAAACGGAGGATTTCATTTATTTTTATGAAAATCATTATAACTGAAGATCAAGCGGAGTCTCTTAGAAAGATCAAAGTATTTGAAAAATATATTGATTATATTCTATCTGAATATCCTTGGTATGAAGGAATCGATGGTGTTAAAGTTGAACCATTTATGTTTAGACATCCGAAATCATATAAGGTTCCGTTGTATAGGTTTAATATTAAAACAAATGATCATGAACAATCATTTCATGATGGAGAATCAGATAACTCACCCATAACAAATGATATTGATGAGATGTTTGAGTCATTATTCCCAAAGAAAGATGGTAAATGGACCGCAGTTTGGGTGTTTAATTTTGTTGATCCATGAAAATAAATATTGGAAATAAAAAACTAAAAAATTTATTAAAGAAACTCTTTGAAAACAAGGAGTTTGAAATGACGCTCACAGATACTGAAGATGTTTATGATGGATATAACTATGTTCTTGGTGATATCATCTATGAATTTAAATTTCATATTGTCGTTAGAAGTGTTATTGGTGAAGGAATAGATGCCGTTGGTGATATAGATACTATTATTGATTCTATAACAAAAAATGGTGAGGACTATTATCCTGTTTGGGCCGATAGTGGTTATGATAACGACATTTGGTATATTCAAGAACTTAGAGATGATTTTTATCTTGAGTATTTGGAGGATCTACCATTCAGTGTTTATACAACTGTCTATGGTTATGATGAAAAAAGAAAAGGTGAAAGTGTGATTGATGAATCTTTAATTAAAAGAATTGTTAGAGAAACTCTAAGAGAAAGATATTTATAAATAAATTAACCCCACCTTTTCAAATAAACACCAAATACAAAAAAAATTTTTATAAAAAAAATCGTTTTTTTTTTTTGACTGATATATTTATAAATAAAAATATTATGAAAAGAATTATAAGATTAACAGAATCAGACTTGGCTCGAATTGTAAGACGAGTTATTAATGAAGAAATGGGATGCGACGCTGATTGCGTTTGGAAAAAATTAAGAAACCATTATGAACCTAAAGGGTTTAAATATTCTACAGATCCCGATGGAAACGAAATGCTACAAAAAGGTAAAGACCCAAATGCTAGTTATGTACAATATTATCATTTTGATATTAAAAATCCATCGAATCTAAGAGGAGTGTTCAGATACGGTAAACCTGGAGTAAATGGTACAGTGAGTGGAGATCATAGAGTGGTTGATAAAGTTTATTCGACAATAACATCAAAAATATAATAATTAAACATACAACATATTAAATCCCCCACCTCATCAGTGGGGTTTTTTATTTTATGATATATTTATAAATAAATTAACCCCCCCATTTCAAATATGGTCAAATACTGAAAAAAAATTTTTATAAAAAAATCGTTTTTTTTTTTTGATTGATATATTTATAAATAAAAATATTATGAAAAGAATTGTAAGATTAACAGAATCAGACTTGGCTCGAATTGTAAGACGAGTTATTAATGAAGAAATGGAAGGTGGAACACATAGTCCTATGTATCATCTTGCTCAAGCACTTACCCCATACGGGTTTGAAAAACTAAATAATGCTAGTAGTGTCCTTGGTCCTGATGGTGTATTTAATGGTTTAAGTAAAGGTGATGATAGTAATGGTGCTTATATCTACTATAGCTCAAGTTCTAAAAAGATACAGTTGATTGTATCTGTTAATGGAAAAACCATAATAAATAAAACATACCCTTTATCACCACCTGATTACCTTGTAGACCACAACAAAATTTTAAAAGATTTAGGAGATTACAAAACTTATAAATTTAAAAAAACAGCTAATAAAGGATAATAAAAAAACCCCCCCTCCCTTAAAGTGGGGTTTTTTGTTTTATAATATATTTATAAATAAAAATATTATGAAAAGAATTGTAAGACTAACAGAAAGAGATTTAACTCGTATTGTTAAACGTGTTATTTCTGAAACAAATTTTTTAAGAAGAACCTTCTTGGGAGAACCTTCAAAAGATGATATTGAAGATGTCATGGATGAAGTAGAAAATTCAAATGATCAACAATTAAAAAATGTTATTAAAGATTTATATGGCGCATATATGAATAAATCTGATGCTGACATTATGTATCAAAGAGACAAGGTTTCTATGGATTTTTCTGATGTTAAAAAAACTTTTTTTGAAATCGTTAAAGGTATTTCAAAAAATGGAATTAAAAGTATAAAGATAGGAATTAGAAAGGGGTCCCACGGTAAAAATCGTATGTGGGTTGAAAGTGAAAAACCTTATCAGTGGGGAGATCATATGTATAATGATGATGATCAAGATTTTTAGTAAAAAACAAATTATTTCAGATATCGATAAATATAAAGACCAATTTTAAATTTCTACTAATTTTTAAAAAAAACACCGTATATCGGATAATTGAAAATTAAATCCTCTCCCTTAAAGTGGGGGTTTTTTATTTTATGATATATTTATAAATAAATAAATAATAAAAAAAAATAAAGTTATGAAAAGAACTGTAAGATTAAACGAAAGAGATTTAACAAGAATTGTTAGACGTGTAATTAAAGAAAGTGGCGAAATGAGTAATTTACCAAGTGCTATGAAGGCGGTAGATTCTTTTTTAAGAGAAAGAGGTGGAATGTTGGGGGCAAGAACTCCTGAAGAAATTATGGATGATTTGAAGGCTTTACAACATGCAATCAAACTAGAAATGAATAATATGGAAGTTGCTTCCAAACATAGAAATCCAAATTGGGGATCAGAAAGTTTGAGAAACCCTATGGGTGATGAAATGGGTGAAGATTATTAATTTTATTTTATAAAAAAATAAAATACTTTTTTTTATTTTCTTCCTTTGTGTGGGGGGCCGGAAACCCCCTACGACTTCGTCGAAAATTTTTGACTTAAACCCTTCGGGGTTTTTTTGTTTTATATTATAACTTATTAAAATGGTTCATTAAAAAAAGAGGTCGAACACTATATTTATTTATATGAAAATTATTATTTCAGAATCGCAACTAAATCTGTTATTCTACTTGAAGAGTTTGGATTTAATACTTAAAGGTATTGAATTAAATAAAGAAAAATCTGAAAGAGGTTATAAACTATATTATATTGGGGATATTAGAATTTTTACTTATAGTGAAAGAAGTGAAGATGTTTATTTTTTTAAAAAGTATGTTGATGAATTAATAGATATGACCTCAGACTTGGATGAAGAAAAAGCAAAAGAAGTTATTAAAATTTGGATTCAAAATAAGTTTTGGTATCCGATTCGAGATGTTTATTTTGTTAAACAAATGTCAAAAGATTAATATGAAAATTATTGTTACAGAAGATCAATATAAAAAAGTGGTTTTTAAATTATTAGATAATTTTTATGGACCAAACATTTCATATAAAAAAAAGGATAGTATAATTCATATAATATCAAAGGATGGTGAGGATATTTTTACAGTTTATACTAAAGCGGGAAGAATGCCAGGTTGCAAAAAAGATATGTATGTTTCTACAGACATCTTAGATGAAATTGAAAGTTTTATATCAAAAGCTATCACAAGAAAAAAAATGTTTTCAAGAACCATTTTATCTTATGTTAATGAAAAAACAAAACTTAATATTGATTGTGTTGAATTTTTTTATGAGAAAAAATCCGATCTTATAGGAAATCCTGTGTTAGTCAAATACAATTTTAATGTCAAAAAAAATAAAAGAATTAAATGGTGATTTTAAAAAAGTTTTTATATATATTTTTTGTAATTGTTTTAACAATTGTTTCTTTTATATATTTGCCAAAACAAATAATTAATTTAATTGGTTGTTATCAAATTTTATATTGGGTTTTTTGGATTATATATGATAAATCAAATAATTCATAAATTTTTAATTATTATTGGGGGTTTTTTATTTTTCTTCCTTTGTGTGGGGTGCCGGAAACCACTTCCCGACTACGTCGGAAATTTTTTGACCTGAACCCTTCGGGTTTTTTTTTGGTCTTTTTAAAAAATAAAACATTTGATGATCTTAAATATTTAATGTTAAATTATCTAATGAAATGAAAAAACCAAAAATTAGAGAACACTCTTCATCAGGAATATCAAAAGACACACTTAAGTTTAAAAAATTTAAAAAAATCGTGAAAAAAAATGTCAGAAACGATAATGATGAAAAAAATGAATGATTTTTTTTGTGAATAAAAAAAAATATTTATATTTGTAAAAATATAATCATACAATGTCAATTTCTCTTATCATTTTTTTAATTTTAGCAATTCTTTTAGTTAGATACCTAATCAAAAAATTTTATCGTGTAATTTTAATCATACTAGGAATTTACTTAGTTTATAGATACTTTCCATTTATTTTGGTTGATTTAAAAAATATTCTGTTTAGTATTTTTTTTTAAGTTTGGCACCATTTATAACAAGTGGGGTTTTTTGTTTTCTACTGTATTTATAATATATGAAAATATTAATTTCAGAAAATCAACTTGGTCTTATTAGACGAATCGGTGAAATTGAAAGATTAATTGATCCTACTATGGATTTAGTCTACAGTTACTTACAAGGTAATTATAACACTCCTTTAGACAAAAGACTTTACCGTTCATTTGAATCCACTGTTGTAATGAAATTAGCAAATGAAATTGCAAATCAAACAAAACTTACAGGAGATGAAAAAGTGACATTAAGAAACCAAACCCAACGATATATTACAAATGAATATTACACGAAAATTAAAGATTACTTTATGTCTCGTTTAGAAAAAAATATTAATGAATCAACTTTTGATAAAAATTCAAAACTCATTTATAAAATGTATAATGATGGTATGGATTTTAAAGAAATTTCAGAATTGACAGGATTATCTTTAGAACAAATAATTTTTTTATTAAAAGATAAAAAAATGCATATTAATTGTGATTTTGCTGAAAAATTAGTTAGAATACTTTTTAATTATACTGATTTAGTAAATAAAAAACATAGTTTTGATGACGGAACTGTAGATTTAGTTCTAAATTGGGACACTTTTGGTGGTGCTATTACTTTTGAATATTACAATCCAGACTACATGTTAAGTGGGTTTGCAACACCTTATTGGAATGGTGAGTGTAGAACTCCTGTTGAAGGAGGATATTTTGAAGATAGGGAATCTGGTGATTATTATGATATGTATGACAATCAAGGTTTTCAAACAAGTTATACCCCAAAAAGTTTTGAGTCTATTTCAGAACTAATTAATTTTTTAAATAATGAATATCCTAAATTGTTAATCGAGCCAATTAAGGAATTGATTGATTACTATATAAGTAAGTTTATGTAAATTATATGATTTCAGAAAAACACATAAAAAAAATAAATAATGTAATCAAAGACATGGTTTTTGATTATGACGGAGATATTGTTACTGATCTTAAAATAAATTTTCAATTTCAATTTATAATAACAGGTCAAAGAAGAATGATTTCTGTTGGAGAATATCAAGATTATTTAGATGTGCTAGTTGAAATTATTGATGGTGATGAAAGAGCTACAAAAATTTTTCATGTGTTTAAAGCATTAAAAAATAATTTAGATAAAGATTATAGATTAAATAATTATTTGACTAATTTAATTAGAGAAGAAATGTCGTATTTTTTTGGTGATGAATACATTGGAATTAAAATTGTTAAAATACAATTTAGTGAAGAATACGATGAAAAAATTAAAAATATTAATGACAATTTATGAGAAAAATAGAACAATATCCCGATAAAGCGCTTAGACCAATTTTAATTAGTATAGTTGAAACATTAGAAAATAAAGGTGTGTCTTTAGATGATCTACTTGAAGATTATGAAGATAGGTTTATTGAGGCTTACGGACCAATTGAATCAGAATTAGAAACTTTTGGTTTAGAATCTGAGTTCGAAGATGTTACTTACATTATTTACATTTTACTTGAAAATCCTGAGTTCGCAACTGAACCAATCAAAAGACCTAAGTTGAAAAGTTATGAAATTACTCATGTTTACGAAAGAAACGCAAGAATTCAAGACACATATTTAAACACATATGATAGTTATATTCCAATAACAAAAGGTATGTTACAAGAAATGCAATCTGATGGTTTTTATGAACCGTATAATGGTGAAGAAATTGATTCAGAAGTAATCGATTCTGATTGGGTTGATGATTGGATTGACGACATTAGAGAAGTTTAATTTTTGATTTTTTTATTTTATATTTGTTTAGAATGAAAAAGGCAAGTATGAAATTATTTGATTTGGTTTACGGTGAGTTATTTCCCGTAGAATCAAAATTTTTTGGTAAAATGGTTTTCATATTTTATACAATAGACAATAAAAATTCACCTCTAATTGTTTATTACCCTTCTACTAAAGAAATTAAAACTTTAAGGGACATAGAACTTGATTTTTCATCTTTTATTCCGCTTCACCGAGACGAATTTATTAAACAATTTTCAATTTGGATTAAAGAAAGATATTCAGAACAAATGATTTTTAAAGGAGTTGAATATATTGACTTTTTTGAAGAACTACCTTTGTGATATTTATTTATATGAATATCCAAGAACAACTGTCTCAAATCAAATATCTTCTTGACTACAAAAGAGGACAATTAATAAATGAAATGGAATTTTCTAACCTACCAGGTGTTCAGCCCGATAAAATGGATTACAGACGACCTATTCCTGATTTTAACATACTTCCTGATTGTTTTTCTATGATGATGAAGTCAGATACAACCATGGTTTCTTTCAACACACACTCTCTAAAAGATGAAGAAAGTAAGAGAGTTAATAATGTTGATTTAACATTTGATCCTAAAGCACCTTCAGACGAACTTGGTATTACAATAATGAAAGACGGAAAACCTTTCTGTTTTGTAAAAAAGTAATATTTATTAAAAAAAAATCAAAATGAATAATTTATTAAATGAAATAAATACAATTAGACAAATGATGGGTTTGTTAAATGAAGAGGAAACAAAAATAGATCAAGCATCGGATTTAAGTAAAATACAAAATTTGTCAAATTTGGAAGGTTTGAATGTTGAAGTTAAAAATGTTTTGGATAAATCCAATCCTATTTGCTCTCCTCCAAAAACCGGAAATCAAGAACATGACACAATTTTATCCAAAATTTGGGATTGGGCTCATGACCCACAAAATAAAACAAAATTGAAAGAAACATTCAAAAAAGTTAAGGATGCCTTTTTATCATTAAAAAAATCTCAGAAAAAGGAAGAAGTAAAAGAACAACTAACTGAGGCAATTATGATAGGAACAATTGCGGTCTCTCCTGGAATTTTAATTGCGATTGGAATTTTTATTTTAATCATTATCATTGTGGCCATGATTCCCAAAAAAAGTAAATGTAAAAAATGGAAAAATCTTAATGATTTATTATAAACAATAAATAAATAAAAATTTCTGAATATTTATTATAAAACAAAAGTATGAAAAGTTTAAAAGTTGATAATTACGAAAAAAAAAGAATTTTACTCCTACATGAGTTTAAAAAGTCTGGCAAATCAATAACAGAAGATGATAAAACAAATATGTTCGACAAAAATTACAAAGGGCCTCTGATGACTACAACAGATTACGCAAATTATCCAAATAGTTCTATGAGTAGTGTGGATAGAATGAGAGCTTTAGGAAAAAAAGGAAGTATTCCACAAGTTATAAAAGTTGAAGGTAGTAACAATTTTAAATCGGGACAAGATCAAATCGACCCGAATTCACAAAAAGTTAAAGATGCGGTTTTTCAAATCCGAAATATAAATCAACAAGGAGGTGGAACTGTGACAGTGAACGGATCAAGTTCCGATACACAATGGGGTAATTTCAAAGCAGGATCTCCTGAGGCTAAGAAAAAAAATGAAGAGTTAGCCGCAAAAAGAAGAGACAACATGGTCGCATATTTAAATAGTTTGAATTTACCAAACGTAAAGATTGTAAAAGGCACCGCTAAAGTTTCAAATTTTGATAATCCAGAAACTGCACAAAATGTTAATATGGTTATTTCAGGAACTAAAATGATAGATATTGACCCTAAAGGTGACATTGGTGACAATACAAGAACTCCTGGTTATTTATATCAAAAAAATGCTCCTAAAAAAAATGATATAATTCCAAATCCAACACCAAATCCAACTAATGTAAAACAAATTAGAGTTGCCACCAAAGTTCCTGAAATTTATGTTTCAGAACTTGAACAAATAATTAAAAAATGGGGAAAATCGAAAAATTTGAATTTGGGTGTAGCAAACGAATACAAATATAAAATCTCAATTCAAAAAAAATAAATTAAATACCAATTTATTTCAAATAACAATATATTTATAAATAAAATAAAAAAATGGGAAGAAAAATTAGACTTACAGAATCAGAGTTTCATTCTTTAATCAAAAGAATTATTATCGAAACTCAAAATGAAATGGGCATGGAATCTGATGATCACGAAATGGATAATGAAAGTGATTACAGTAAAATGGATAAATCTGAAGTAGTAAACACAATTGCTGACTTTTTCGAAAAGAAATTAAGAAGATTGGATGACGAAGAAATTGAAGATTTGGAAGATATTGTTAGCAATCAAGAAGTTGAAGGTTTAACTGAAATGTTTCTAAGAGAGGATATTTCAGACAGAATGAAATCATTCAAAGAAAAAGCAATGATGAGAGGTGGATTAGGTATGATGGGAGCCGGTGCTTTGGGTATGATTAGTCAAGCAATGGGATATACTGACGCTGGTGAACTTATGATCCAAGTTCATGATTATGTTGACAAAATGGGTGGTGGTCCAGTATCCGCAGCAATGGTATTTGCAGGATTACTATTAGCGCTTAAAGGACGAGTAGATAGAGACACAAGATTAGGTAGATAATAAAAAACCCCTCTTAAAAAGGGGTTTTAATTTTTATCTTTAAGATATTTTTCAAGAGTATGGATTATTTGATCTATCTCTTTTTTCTCTTTTTTATCTGTAGATCTAAATTTTGTTAAATTGTAAATTAGTTCCCACATAAAAATATAGTGAAATAACACTAACACAAAAACATTCTTTAAAGATATCTCAACAAAAAAGAAAAAAACCAATCCACATATAAGAAATGTGTATAAAAAATAAAAAAGTTCACTATTCGTAAAAGACAAAAATTTATATTGTCGAATTACTTTTTTTAGTTCATTCTTTTTTAAGTCTTTATATAAATCAATTTCTTTATTTAAATTATTCATATCAATAAATATTTTTATAGTTGTTATAAAACAAATATATAAAAATAAATTGAAATAAAAAAATTACTCTACGGAAATTAACTCCAAATCAAAAATTAAATCTTTACCTGCTAATGGGTGGTTACCATCAATTACCAAACTTTCTTCTTTGATTTCTTTTACAATAACATTTAATGGTCCTTGATTAGTCATAGTTTGAAGCATCTGTCCTTCTGTAACGCCTTCAGGTGCTCTGTCTTTTGGGACTTCAGCAATCAAATCAGGATTAATATCGCCATAACCTTCAGAAAAAGGAATTGTAATTGTCTTGGTTTCTCCTTCGGTCATGCCAAGTAATCCTTTTTCAAACCCAGGAATTAAAGAACCTTGACCCAAAGTTGCTGATAATGGTTCACGACCTTCGTTTAATGAAGAATCAAAAATTGAACCATCTTCTAATTTACCCGTGTAATTAACAGTCACGGAACTGTTTACGTCTACAATTTTCATAGTTTTTTTTAATAAACATACTATTAAAAAATGTTTTTGTAAAATGATATTTATAATTAAATGAAAAATTTTTTAAGATACTTTTATATTACAGTAATGAACAAATACGGATCATTTATGTGGTTTGGGGTTCATTTAGGAATGACACAAGTTAATTGGCATTGGGCTTTAGAAACTTCTCTTTGTTTATTGATTAATTTAATGGTTATTCATACTATTTATCTTGAATGGAAGTCAAAGTAATTAATATTTATAGATTTTCATTTAACATATAAAAACAACTTACTAAACTTAATATCGTAAATCGTATATGAAAAAATTATTAATTCTATTTTTGTTTCCCCTTTTTATATACTCACAGTATTGTCCGTATTTAGGGCCTGATTTAACTTTACCTTGTGGTGTAAATCAAACAACATTAACGGCCGACTTATCTCAGTGTGGACCTGGATCTCAACCAAAACAAACCACATCTTACGGAGTAACAAATATCCCTTATGTTGCTCAAAATAATACAGGAACAAACGTTTTTTTAACCGATGATTCGCAAACAGGTCCATTTAACATTGGTTTTAATTTTTGTTTTTATGGTCAGACTTATAATCAATTTTATATCGGGTCTAATGGGTGGATTTCATTTAGTTCAAATCAGCCAACAACTTTTACATCAGCGTCTATTCCGAATGCTGGAATTACAATACCAAAAAATTGTATTATGGGACCTTGGCAAGATTGGAATCCTGGTCTTGGAGGTCAAATTAAATATCAAGTTTCAGGAACAGCTCCTTGTAGAAAATTAGTTGTTAGTTGGGTCGGAGTCCCAATGTTTTCATGCACTAATCTACAAGGAACATTTCATATTGTAATATATGAATCAACAAACATTATTGAAAATCATATTGCAAATAAACCAAATTGTCCGCAGTGGGCAGGAGGAACCGCAGTTCAAGGTATTCACGATTTATTAGGAACGTCAGCAGTTACAGTTCCAGGAAGAAATTCAACACAATGGTCGACAATTAATAACTCTTATCGTTATACACCACAAGGACCAACTGTAACTCCGACTTATACGTGGTTTCAGGTTGGAAATGTTAATTCAATTGGAACGGGTTTATCAATAGTTGTAAATCCTCCACCACAAGGAGCGTATTATACTTGTATTCCTGTATATCCAACTTGTAATGCTGGGTGGTCCGTTTGTAATGTTGGTGTAGGGTTAGGTCCTGACACAATTCATGTCACTTTAACCCCTAATTTACCACCCCCTACAATTACACCAATTGATCCTTTGTGTAATAATGGTTGCAACGGATCTGTTGTTGTTACTCCTATTGGGGGGACTCAACCATTTAATATTATTTGGAATATGGGTGGAAACACATTAACTTTAAATAACCTTTGTTCGGGAAACTATACATTTACATTAACTGATGGATCCGGCTGTGTTTATAATGGAGCAACAACTTTAAATAATCCACCACCATTACAACAACCAACAATTACGCCAACAGATCCTGTTTGTTTTAATGATTGTAATGGATCTGCAACAGTTAACCCTATAAGTGGTCTTGCTCCTTATACTTATTTATGGAGTAATGGTCAAACAACACAAACAGCGACTAATTTATGTTTTGGAAACTATTCTGTTGTTGTTACTGACCTAAATGGGTGTGTTTCTAATCAAACAACAACATTAAATAACCCACCACAAGTTACAATCAACCCAATAACTGGATTTGATACAGTGTGTTTCAATTCTACAAGTAATTTATACAACGTTACAAGTAATTTTTTAAATTTAACATATAATTGGACTTCACAAATTGGGGTTATAACTTTAGGTCAATCTCCAAATTCAATAAACTTAAATGTTTCAGGTGTAAATAGCGGACTTTACGCAAATACTTTATCAGTTATTGGTGTTAATCAGTTGGGTTGTCAATCTCAACCACAAACTTTTACAATTTACGACTTAAATGTTATACCAAATATAACACCTATGGGTCCGTTTTGCGAATACAATAACTGTATTAACCTAAATGCAACTCCTCAAGGTGGAATTTTTAATGGTTTGAATGTTTGGAATAGTCAATATTGTCCTGATAACGGATTTATTGGTATTGATACCGTTTATTACATGTATAATCAATCGGGATGTTGGTTTTTTGATTCCATTCATGTTCAAGTTTACCCAAGACCAAGTGTTTTACCAATTACAAACGGTATTTCTGATCAAAATTTTACTTATCATCAAATTTGTGAAGGAGACACTCTAACAGATTTCTTTAATTTATCGTCAGTTGGGGGAGGTTTTAACCAATGGTATGTGTTTGGAGACACAATTACTTCAAATATATTAACACATACATGGAATACAGATGGAATTTTTACTTTTCAAGGGGTTAGATGGAATAATGGTTGTGTTTCTAACCCAGAAAACTTTACAATTACTTTAGAATTGTGTCCAAATGAAATATTTTACATACCAAATGCCTTTACTCCTGACGGTGATGAAAGAAATAATATACTTAAACCAGTAATTACTAGTGGTGTGGACATTTTTAACTATACTTTTGTTATTTATAATCGTTGGGGTCAAATTATTTGGGAATCTTTTAATCCCTATGAAGGTTGGGATGGGACTTATAACAATTTTATGTGTCAAGATGGGATATATACTTGGAAATTAAGGTTTAAATCTCCTAAAACTGATGAAGTTAAAGAGTTTTTAGGAAATTTCACACTTATCAGATAAAAGATATTTATTTATATGAATAAAAAACAAAATCCTAAGTTAAAAGAAGGTGATCGTATTGTATTAATATACATGCCAGGTGAAGATCTTGATACAGGAACCAAAGGAAAGGTAAAAAAAATTGGTGAACAACCTGGTTTTGGGTCAGAATTTAATTATAAGTATGATGTAGAGTGGTATGATGACAATGGAAATGTCATTTCTTCTTTATCTTTACTCCCACAAGGTGATATTTGGATGTTAGATCCTGAATTTAATCAAAAAAACCTCCAAGAAGCCCGTTTTACTGACTTAGATGATCTAATTAGACACCATGAGTGGTCAAAATTGTTTAAAAAGGCTGATTTACAATATGTTTTAGACTTTTTAATGGCAATTAGAGAGTTAGGAGTAGTAAATATGCTACAATCAGGTCAAATTTTAGGTCAAACTAAAGAATATCTAACAAAATACTTCGATTTATACCGAATGCAACGAGATTTAGACGATAATGACGAAGAATTGATCGAAAAAATCATAGATATGGGTGAAAATGTCAGAAATATTATGATTTCAGCGTCAATTACTGATTTAGAACGACAAAATAAAGAAATTACACCGCAATCAGCAACAAATAGGATAAATAGACTCACAAAAGAGATATTACAGTGGTATATTAAGTCTTTTTATTGATTTTATAAAAAAAACACCTATTTTTAAGTAAAATCACATAAATTATGACACTTTTATCTATTTCTTTACTCGTTTTTAGTATAATTATACTAATTTTTATCATTTTATTTATATTTTGGTGGAAAAAATATGGAAAAACATTATTTTCAACACTAAAAGACCTAAAAAACATGCAAAATCCACAAAATTTCATGGAAAACATGGAAAATTTAGGTAATTTAGAGGATTTTTACAAAAATATGGGTAATTTTGGGGGTCAAATGGGTAATTTTGACAATAAATTAACTGATTTTAGTCAAAGAATGAATGAATTTGCTAAAAAAATGGGTAAAAAATAAGTAAAACTCCTCAAAAAAGATCAAAAAAATGTCTTTTTTGTCTTCATATATACAAAAAAACCCCTTTATTTTAAGGGGTTTTTTGATTTAATTAGAGTTTTCTGTAGTGTCTTCTTTAAAAAAGTTGGTAATAAATTTACCACAAACCCCTAAAATAATAGATGAAACGATCATCGCTTTGATTTCAAATGGCGAAAATATATCTTTTAGATTGTCAAATTGCCATAATCCACCAACCGCTAAAACTGATGCTACCGCTAATAAAGAATCTCCGAATTTTCTCCACTTTTTTGGTGTAGGTGCCCAATAAGAACTTGCAATTCTTTTTAATCTTTTCATTTTACATTCCTTTTACTAAGTTTATAGATTGCTTTAAATATTCTTTTGCTCTTGGTGACGGAGTATATTCGTCTTCTCTTGTTTGAAGGTTCAAAACTCTCTCAATATCTTTTACTAATTCTGTCCCGTGTTCATTTTCTTTATACAATTCAATTATCTTATCCATTGCTTTGTGACAATTTCCGGTTGTTTCGTCGTAATAATTTTTATTTCTGAATCTATTTAAATGATTCATCATTTCGTAAGCCAAATGAGATCCCCCATCTTTAACATCTTTAAACAATCGTAAGTTGTTTAATATACCTAATGTGTCTACCATAGAATTTACTCCTGATATTCTTTTAGTAATTCCTGGAGTATATCTTGAGTATTCATCAGATCTTCCGACAATTTCGTCAAGAGGAATCACATTCTCAGGTAGACAACTTGGTTTTTTATCTTTCTTTTTTGATTTAAAAGACATATCATCTTCTTTAAGAACAGATCTAACAATTTTATTAATATCTCTTTCTGTTATTTGTTTTATTTTCATAATTCATCAAATTTTAAATACTTTTAATATTTATATAAATAAATATCATTAAGTATGAAAATAGTTGAAAATATTGTTAGGAGATCTTTAGAAAAAATCTTTTATCACCCTATGAAACTTAAAGAAAATGTTAAAGTTTCAGATCAATTAAAATATCACTTGGATAAAAAAATACCTTTATGCGAAACACCGCTTAAAGATTATTCAAAATCCTTTATAAACTTAATTAACGAAGTAAGAAGATTATACAATTTTGATTTTATTGATTTAAATGATGAAGACAGATTTATTGTTGAGTCTGACTTAGGTAAAAAAGTTATTTTAGAAAATGGTCAAGTTGTTTATTTAGAAATCCCTATGGAGGATCCAATTTATTTATCTGAAGCAAAATATAAAGGTCGAGAAGTAAAACTTGGAAAGATAATGCAAGGAGACATAAAAAAATTCAAAGTATATGTAAAAAACGACAAAGGAAATGTTGTTAAAGTAAATTTTGGTTTTGGTGGTAAATCTGCACACGGAAAACGAATGGTTATCAAAAAAAATAATCCGGCAAGAAGAAAATCTTTTAGAGCAAGAATGAATTGTGATAATCCTGGACCAAGATGGAAAGCAAGATATTGGAGCTGCAAAGCGTGGTAATTTTAATTCATTTTAATACAATATTCGACCTTATTAAAAGACTCTAAATTAGAGTGATTCCCTCCTGCGTATGATATAGCACTTTGTAAAGATTCTTCAATTTGAGTTAGTTTGGTGAATATTGAGTAATCCTTGAATGGAACTAATTTTCTAATACCCTCGATTCTATTTGTTTTTCCTGATTGTGATGATGAAGCACTCCCCCAAAATTCTTTATACCATAGACCATCCACCAAGTTTTTAACCTTCTCTCCAGGTGAATCAACATAACCGGATAACATTCCCCCAACCATTACCATAGTTGCTCCTAAAACCAAACTTTTTACAATGTCGGAATGTTCTTTAATTGACCCATCGGCGATGATCGGAACTTTTGAAACTTTAGAACAATCCAAAATCATATTTGCTTGCCATCCCCTATTTCCGAAACCTGTCGAATGGTATGTTGTGCATGCCGATCCACCACCAATACCACATTTGATCGCATCACAACCCCACTTTTGTAAATCTTCCACCGCATCTGGTGTAGAAACATTCCCACCAATTAAAAATGTATTTGGTAAATTTTCTTTAATGTATTTCACCATTTTTTTCATCTTAACACAATGACCATGAGCAATATCAATTGTAATGTATTCAGGACAAAGACCTAACTCTACAAATTGATTAATATATTCGTAAGAGTCTTCATTAACACCAATAGACACTGAAGAATATAAACCAAGACGATGCATTTGACTTGTAAATTCAACAGGGTTTATGTTAAATCTGTGCATTATATAAAAATAATTGTTTTTCGCCAATTTGATAGCCAAATTAGAATCTATAATACTTTCCATATTTGAAGGAACTATTGGTAATTTAAACTCTAAATGACCAAATTTAATAGTTGTTTTGCACTCACTTCTACTTTCTACATAACTATAATTTGGAATCAAGGTTATATTTTCAAAATCAAATTTTTTTTTCATACAATTAAATTACATTTTATTTATACTAATAATAAACTATAAACCAATATTTATCAATATGATTGAAATTAAAAAAAGTTTAATATTAGAAACTTCAAAAAACGATTCATTAATTAGAGAAATTGTTAGAGACATTATAAGTGTTTTCAAAAAAGAATCTGAAGGTGAATATTATCTTCCTGAAGAAATCAAAGAAGATGAAATTGAATACAACTTTTCAGACATATCCATTTCAATTGAATTAATTATTGAACAAGATTATGACATAGATGGATTTATGGTAAATGCCGAATTTTACAAAAATGATGATATTATCGCTATTAAAATCGTATATAACCCTAAAAACAAAAATCAATTGCTTTATGATTTAATTGGTGAATTAAATGAATTAGTTTCACACGAATTAAGACATTTACATCAAAGAGATACCGAAATGTTTGATTTGAATAATAATGATGATAGAACACCTTTTGAATATTATTCTAGTCCTGAAGAAATTGATGCTCAAGTTTATGGATTTAGAAGAATGAAAAAAATAACCAAGAGACCATTTGAAGAGTTGGTAAGAAATTGGTTTAGAACTCACAAAGACATTCACCACCTGTCAAACGAAGAAGAACAAAATATTATTAAAATGATTTTAGATTACAATTCTAAGATCTAAATCTTTTAATTATTTTTTTGATTAATTCGGTAATTATTTTTGAAGAAATTATTGTTCCTGTATAGTGGGACACGCCCATCGACAATAAATGAATTTGATCTGAAGATAAATCCATATCTGCCAAATTTTTTAATAAGGGAATCAGAGGGACCAAAAAAGTATAAGCGACCATATTTGAAACTTTTGAAAATGTCATATTTAAAGACTCCAAAAAATTAAAAAACGCATCTTTTAAATCGTAAGCTTTCATTAAAGCATGATCAAAAAAAGTAATTAATTTGTTTTCCTTTATTAATTCTAATACTTTGTGTAATTTTTCTTTGTTTTCAGAAAAAAAAGTTAGAACTATTCCAAAACAAATTAATGTAATATCAGTTTTTGAAAGATTTGTATATTTTCCTTCTAAGTATTTTGATATTGGACCAACAAAACCACCGATTACAGAACCCCAAGTTAAAGCAAAATTAAAATCAATCCCATATTGATTTTTAACATCCCTTAATAATCTTTTTGTAAATTTTTTTGAGTTTGTAAAAGTTTGTTCAATTTCATTTTCTTTTTCTTCTTTAAGTAATGAAATATATTGATCCTCAGTTAAAATTATTTTCATATCAATAATAAATATCTAAACAAAACAAAGTTTATTTCAATTAAAAATAGAACAATTATTAATATTTCAAATATTTGTTGAACCAAATGATATTTATAAAAAAAAAAGAACTTATGAATGCATATTTTTTCAAAATGAATAAACAAGAAAAAGAAAATATTTTAGACCAACATAAACATGTTTATGATGGGTATGTTACAAAATATAACCAACAAAGTAATCAATATCCTTTATATGTTCAGGATTTGGCAAATGATAAAAATGGAATTTCATTAAAAAATGATGGAACTATTGGAAACTACACAAATTTTAGAATTAACGAACAACCATTAGATCGTATTGGTGATGGCCCTATGGATTTAAAAAATGGAACGGTAGATATTGATAGTTATGAAGATACTGACAACAGAAATACTCAATTTATGCACGATATCTATCCGTCACCAAATGAGAATGAAGAAGAATACATTTCTTTTGGTAATATGACAGATGAATTAGACAACAACGAAGATCAATACGAATACGATATTGACCAGTTAGAAGATTATTCTTCGGAAGACATGTCAAAAGAACTTGAAGAGACCGAAGAAGAAGAATTTGATGATTCAGAAATGTATTCAAATATTGATGAAGAAATATTACCTGACTTTATTTCAAAATTAAACGAATCTTTAGACATGTTTAAAAGATTTAAAAAATACAATTAAAAAGATGGAAGTTTCTGAACTAATATTTTATTATTTACATGAAATTGATAATACAATAGAAGTTCAGTTTCGTTTAATCACGGACTCAGAAGAAGAAATTAGATTGGACATAATTAATTTATCAGATGTTAATGATTTTGGTTTTGACTTGATTTTGGAAGATCATGATATGGGTGACGAAGAAGAAGATGATGAATTTTTTTGGGGCGAATCAACATCAATCGACGAAGACAATTTAATATCATTTCTAAATGAATACTATATTGTTTATCCTGACAAATTACCAAAAATTGACTTGATTTAAGGACCAACTCGAGTTAAATACATTGTGGTTGTTTCTCCACTGGTGCTGTTTCCATAATCATAACTTCCCGAAGTTCTAATTACAAGACTTTCAGTTCCATCATCGATAATTTTCCATACACGTCTTGTGCCGTCGTAATTAAATACAATATATCCTAAATCATAAACGCTATGGTGTCCTTGAATTGTATATGTGAACTTTTTGGTCCATGTTGTTGATCCGGTGCTTGGATCATCAATCGGATTAAAATAAATCACAGAATAGTCTAACGCCATACGAGTAAACCCGACTGAAATTGAGTCTAAAGGTTTGGTTTCACTTTGATTAACATATAAATCACCAGGATAAAACACCTGATTCAAACCAGAGTTATCTCTATTTTCATAAGTAATTTTGTCAATTCGATACTCACCACTTAGACTTAATAATTGTGGTTCTGCGTATTTCATACAAGATGAAAAAACCAAAACCAATACCGATAAATAAAATAAATTTTTCATAATTGTTTCTTTCTACAAATATAAATATTTTTTTATTCTAATTATAATATTTATAAAAAAAATGGATTTAGACGAAATTATTTATTTATTGAAAACATATACTCGTTCAGAAAAACAAAAAAATTCTGAAATAGATGAACAAGGTGATGCTGGTGGAGCAGGAGGAACAACTTATCCTACTGTAACAAAATGGGAAACGGGTTTGACAAGGGGTGTTGCAAACCAAATAGATTATAAGGCTAAGTGGAAAGACTTAAATAAAATTACAAGAGGTAAAGCAAATACTTTATTATAATCCATTAATATTGATATTTATAAAAGAAAATGAAAAAAATAATAATTCAAGAATCTGAAAAACAACGAATTTTATCTAAGTATGTAAATACTAAAGATATTATGTTGGAAAATTTGGTTTTTACGGATTGGTTGTCTCCTGATGAAAGATATGTAATTTTTTTAGATGATCTTATTGATCTTAAAGAAGGAAAAAGTTTAGGAAATATTTGGGAAAGACCTGACAATTTAATTCTTTTTTTAGAACACACCTTTAGAGTTTCAAGTTTAAAAAAATCAATAAAAGAAGAGGCAAGAAATGTTTTTGACAACCTTTTATTGGTCGAAAATGATGTTGATCTATCTTCAATAAAACCATTAGTAAAAAGTTATCTACAAGAAAATTTGTGGGATAACTTTACAAGTTGGGTTTCTGATACCGCAAAATCAACAGTAAAAGGCGTTTCTGATTTTGTTGTTGATTCTTGGGATGGTATAAAAAAATTAGGATTGGCCATATCTAAAGGGGATTGGAACGAAATTTTAATGTTGGCAAAAAAAGGTGCTAAATGGTTGGCTAGAAAAATTAGACAAGCAGTTTATAGTCCTGTTGGTATTATTATAGATACTATTTTAGTTGCGACTGGTATAGGTAAAGTGCCTCAGTTAGTTGTTTGGGCAATAGTCGTAGGTTTAGATATATATGAACTAGTTACAGGAGACTATGAAGATCCAACCGAACCAATGTGGATGAGAATTGTATTTTTTATTATAGATGTAATTGGTTTAGTTTTTGCTGGAAGTGCCGCAAAAGCGGCCAAAATATCCGCAAAAGGTGCGATTAGTGCCGCTAAAGCAAGTGGGGAAGTTGGGAAATCTTTAGCAAAAAACAGAGGATTTATGGAAATGTTAAAAACAGGAATTGATGCTCTAAAATCTTTACCATCAAAGTTTACAAGTGCTGCTAAATACTTCAAGGAGGGAACCTTCTTTTCAAAATTATTTTCAAAGGCACTTTCTGGTATTTCAAGTTTTATTAAAACAATTATAAATGGTATTAAAAGTTTGTTCAAAAGTCCAGCACTTAAACCCGTTTTAATTAATTTAGGTTTGTTGTCTGCTATAGGAACATATGGGGAATATCAAAAAGAAAAACAAGTTGCATCAAATAAATCTGATGAAAAAGAATTAATCGCAGCATTAGAAAAAAATAAAGGAGAAGATGATTTCAGTGCGTATATAAAATAAAAAAATTATGAAAAATATTATAATAGAGGAAATTAACAGGATTAAATTTTTAAGTGGATATGATTTATCAAAAACATCCAAAGAAAATTTTACAATTATATCCGAACAAGTAAGAGGATTGATTGATGCTTTACGTGGAGATGCCGAATTAGCAAGAGAATTTAGAACCGAACTACAATCAGTTGAGAAACAACTTCTAAAATTTGGTGGTGTAATGACTAAAGACGGAAAAAGTCTCAAAAGTATTGATGAAATTATAGGAGCACTTAAAGATGGTAAATTATCCAACGCCGAACGAATGAAAGTAAAGTGGAGTGTATACACCAATACAAAAAATAAAAAATTAATTTCGGCAATTGCTGAAGACATTGTTGATACAAAAACATTTAAAGATAATTATTCTTTTGGGACTAGTGGTGATAGGTTTTTAAAATTAAAACAAAAAAATCCAAAGCTTCCCGATGAACAATTAAAGGCCATTTTTGATGCAAATGAAAGACGACTAAAAGACTTGGATACTTGGAAAGGTGAACGTGATTTACCAAAACCTGAACCAAAACCTGAACCAAAACCCATAGAAGAAGTTCCACCAACTAAAGAAGAGATTATTGACTTGAAAAAAGAAATAGATAAAAAACCAAATAAAGTTTTAGATTGGTTAGAAAGACGAGGCATTTGGGATCCTGTTAAAAGAGTTATTAAAGCCAAAGCACTTATCAAATTAGCACTTTTAACAGGTATTGGTGTTGGGGTTTGGTATCTTTTTTTCAAGAAAAAAGGAAATACCAAAATAGAATGTGAACAAGAAGGTTATGAGTTTAGTGTTGAAAAAAATGATTGTGTAAAAAAAGGATCAAGTGATGATGATCCAACACAAATAACCGATGAAGACGGTAATGTTTATAGAGATTGCACAAAAGAATATTATATTGGGTGTAAAACACCAAAAGGGTCTGAAGATTTAATATCTAAAGCACAATCTTGTTTGGGTGTTAAAGTAACAGGGTTATTCAATAAAGAAACGGAAACCGCATTATCAAAAAAAATAAATCAAATATCTTTTACCAAAGACGACATAAAATATATTTGTAGGTCAGGTTTGGGGTCAACATTAGCAGAATTATAAAAAATGGAAATTTCAAAAATTATTCGAAAAGTTTTATTAGAAGACGATGAACTTCAAAAAAACAAAACCGTTAAAGGTCTAGACTATAACGATCAAAAAAGAATGTTAGAAGGTGTTCGAGACAATTGTTCTTTTTTAGATTTTTTAAAAAACAGACCAATCAAAGAATTAGAAAAAAAATATTGGAGTTATTTTCCAGAATTACAAAGTAAAGGTTTAGAAAGTGCCTTTTATATATCAAGTCAACCAACAGGAGGTCAAGGTGATTATTATATGGTATTTGGTGTTAAAGATGATAAAGCACCTCAAACAGCACTTCTATCCTATAGAATAACATATGATAAGCCTGCAAGTAGGGTTCCTAATGGGTTAGGAAGTCAATGTGAACAATTAAAGGCACTTGAGAATTTAGGAATTGCATCATTAGGTCCAAAAGATGAGGCAACATTACAAGAATTTGTTGATAATTCTGGCGGAGTTTATGTCAGGTTTGATCCAAAAAATCCAAGTCAATACGAAGAAGTATTATATAAAGATTTGAAAAACACAAGTACTGGACAACCTATTTTACCTAATTATACTGGACCTGGATATTTGTGGAGAAAAGTTGGTTTAAAACAAACAACACAAGGTAAAATGGATCAGATTGAATCCATGTTAACAAAACAAAACTTTACAACTACTGAACCTGAAAATCCGGAGTCGGATGAAAATAAATATTCGTTTTATTTCAAAGACATTAAAAATGATTGGCCAGCTTTAACCTCTCAAGCTGGTGTTGGAAGAGATAATGATGTAATTTATCCTATGAATGAAATATTATATCCTGATAAAAAAACCTGTAGAACAACGATCAAAAAACTTTATAATTGTATAACTTCAGACACAGCAAGAGACTGTGGTGTTGATTTGTTTAAAAATAAATTTATCGCTTTAAGATGTGAATCCCCAAAAATTGGTGGTATTTTTGGTTTAGAAGATGAATTTGATAGAATCAAACTTAATGGTGGTCCTTATGGAATTGCTAATTTACGAAGAGTCGTAGGTAAAGCAAAATATGGAAATATCAAAGAAAGTTCAATTGAGAAAAAGATTAATATTTTTTTAAATGAAGAACTAAAAAAATTCAGGTTTTAATTTTTTTGTATCAAGAAACTTCCTATATTTGTAGAAATAAAAACAAACAAATATGAAAAATTTAGTAAACTACAGTTTAGGATTAATAGCAATTATGGTAATTGCTTTCTGTTTATCAACAAAAGAAATAAAAAATCGCGTCCTCAAGTCTGGCGAAGTTTTATTCAATTTAAATGAAGGATCTCTTAGGCGTGTTTTAGAAACAACAGAAAAAGAATTATCAAAATCAAATGGAAGTTCATTAGATTCATTTGATTATCAAAAAAATCAAAACCAACATTCGTATTCCTCGGAAGCATTGGATTACTATAAAGAAATATGTCTTCGTGATGAATACGGTGGTGTAAATAAAGCGTTCAAATGGAAAAGAGACGTTAAAATCTATGTTCATGGATCTTGTCCTCAATACATGATGGATGAATTAGATAAAATTGTGAAAGACCTCAATGAAATTATTAATACGATTGAAATCAAGATTGTAAAAAATCGTAGTGAAGCAAACACATTTATTTTCTTAGGCTCAAAAGAAGGGTTCAAAACTTTATATCCACAAATTCAAGAAGAAAATCTAAGAGGAAATTGGGGATATTTTGAAGTATATCCTTCGTCTGGATCTGTAATGTATGTTGAAATGGTTGGGTCTGGTGATGATACAATTTCACAAAAAAGTATTTTACGAGAAGAACTTACACAATCATTAGGATTTTTTAATGATTCAGAAAAATATCCAGAAAGCATTTTCTATCAAAATTCAAATAGTAACACAGAATATGCACCTATTGATAGAGAAGTGATTGATATTTTATATAATAACTAGTATACTTATCAAGTAGGTTAGTGTTCTTTGAAAATGTTAGAGGAGTGTCAGAGCGGTCGAATGAGGCGGTCTTGAAAACCGTTGATCTTTACGGATCCGGGGGTTCGAATCCCTCCTCCTCTGCTAAATGTAAAATATGGTCCCGTAGCTCAGCTGGAATAGAGCAACTGCCTCAAAGGGGGCGTTTAGTTGGAAACGATTAAATAGAACTCATCAAATTCGGGGAAGCCTGTAAAATGGTAATCCCGAGCCAAGCTTCTGAAAAGAAGAAGGTGTAGAGACTTGACGGTGAGTGCCTAAGTCGAAAGATAAGGTAAAGAGAAAGTCCAGACCACAAACAACAATTAAGTTGGTAGTGAAAACTATAGTGGTATGTCTAAGCAGTAGGTCAATGGTTCGAATCCATTCGGGATCACAAATATTAAAATTATGGAAGAAATATTTTATCAACTACATGAAGAGTTTATAAACTCAGAGGAATATGAAAAATTTTTATATGAATTACACCAATATGGTTTGATTTAAAAATTTTTTGTATCTTTGTAGTATGAAAAACAAACTCCCATACGAAGCCACATCAAAAGCGATTCAAGGATATTCTGAATCTGTAATCGCAAAATCAGAAACAAACGATTGTGTTGTTAGAGCATTTGCATCTTCATTTGAAATTCCTTATGATGACGCTCACAAATATGTCGCAAAAGAATTTCAAAGAAAACCAAAAAAAGGAACTTTTGGGACTATAACAAAACTTTTAAAAATGGTTGATAATAATACATTAATCAATAATAAAAAAATTCACACAGTTGGAGTAAGGAAAAGTTCTACATTGATTAATTCTTTGTCTTATAATGTTACAATCAAAGGTGAAACCAAATTAAGACAAATGACCGTTGGGACTTTTATTAAACAAAACCCAAAAGGTACATTTTTTGTTTTAGTTAGACAACACGCATTTACAATCAAAGATGGTGTTGTTATAGGAAACTTCGAGGATTCTGTTAAAACAAAAAAAATTATGAGATGTGCTTTTGAAGTAAAATAATTTTTTTTATTTGTAATATGAAAAATATCCTAACAATCCTTCTTTTTATTGGTCACATTTCTTTTTCACAAAATATTGACTACAACAATTTTGATTCTAAACACGCATCGAAAGTTTTATTCGACAAGTTAAACGCTTTCAGAGACACCATAACTACAACTGGTTATGGTAAAAATCTTTTATCCGCTTGGCCTATGTTGGAAAATAACAATCAGTTGATGAAACTTATTTGGTCAGAACTTTTATATGATACTATTGTTTTACCAAATGCCCTTGAAAATGTAAAACAAAAAAAATTATTTCATGTTGATAGATCATCTTGGTGGAGTGATAAAAATAATCAATTTTTATTTTTAGATGAAGTTTACCCAACAAATAACAAAGGATTTAAATTAACTCTAAGTGAAAATTGTGGGTATACGACATATAAAATGGATACATATGAACAATTGGCAGATCACATGATTATGTGTTGGGAAAAATCATATATGCACCGATGTACACAAAGATCTTTATTACATAACACTTACTTTTTAGATAAAGGATATAAATCAAACACAATTGCGGCAACTTGTGTTTTTTATGACAATGGAATTTTTTATTTTTTTGTTGATTTTGTTTATTAGTATTTTGTTAATACTATTTATAAAAGGAGTGATCGATAGTCAAATATTTCATACAACAGAAATTATAATAAAATTTTGAATTTTCTCACCCAAATCAATTTATGAACAGGGTATTTAAAAAAGTAGAAGGAGACGCTGTTTTTGATATAGTAAATCATACAATTGATATTTTAAAAGAATGTCCATATGTAGAAATCCATATAGGAACTGATTCACAAAATCACAGAAGAAATACTGTATATGTAACAGCAATTGCATATAGATTTGGAAACAGGGGTGTTCATTACATTTATCATAAACAAAAGGTAAGAAAAATAAAAGATAAATGGACACGTCTTTGGACTGAATGTGAACATTCTGTTGAGGTCGCAAATTGGTTGTCAAGTAAAATAAGTGTAAAAATTGAGATCGATTTGGACTATAATTCACAAGAAAAACATTTTAGTTCAAAACTCGTATCTCCTGCCGTTGGATTGGTTACGTCATTGGGTTATAAGGCAAATATAAAACCTGATAATCAAATCGCAACAAGAGCTGCAGATTACCATTGTCGATGATTTTTTCTTTTGCAAAATTTTTTCAACTTACGATGTATTTATAAATAAAAAAAGTTATGAAAAAGGTAATAAAATTAACTGAAAATGATTTGATAAAAGTTATCAAACAAGTTATTTCAGAACAAAATGTCCAAAGCGCGGCATTCAAAGCTGGCTTTCAGGCTGGTAAAGCTGTCAAACAAACGGTAATTAAAATTGGTCAAATTTCATTGACAATCATTTTTCTTCCTGCAATTGTTGGAATTAAACTTGGTCAGGCTACTTTTAAAGTGGCACAGGCAATTGGAAATGTTATTTTGAGTTTTTTAACCGCACTTGCAAAACAAGTTAAAGGTATAGTAATTGGTGCCGCTCAAACCATTAAATATACCGCAAATCAAATTTCTAGTTTTATCAGTAAAGCATCTACAAACATATTACAATTTTTTAAATCTATGTTTGATGCCATATGGAAATTAGGACAAGCCGCTTGGGGGGCCGCAGTTATCGCCGCCTCAAAAATTGCTGAACTTTGGTCTTACGTAAAACAATTTGCAGGAAACATGTTGAATAAAGCATACAACTTTGTTAAAGGTGGTGTTCAAGCTGTAGGACAAGGAATTAAAAAAGGAGCTCAAGCGGTAGGAAGCGCTATTCAAAGCGGGGCACAGGCAGTTGGGAAAGGACTTTCAAATGCTTGGGATGCGGCATCAGGATTTGTGAGCGGTTTGTTTGAGTCTATTTTGGAAGACTATTATTATTACAGATCTTTATCAACAAGAAGATTAATGTATGAGGCACATATTGACACAAGAGAAGTTATTTAAATTTTATTTATGACCTTTTACGACCCCATCTTCGAAAAGAGGTGGGGTTTTTTATTTTTAGACAAATTAAAAAAAAGTTTAATAAAGATTTGTCAGTTTAAAATAAACTACATATATTTGTATAACAAACAAGGGGGTGAGAAAGTGTGATGGTGGTCTCACCCCCACCACAAAAGGGAAAAAGTTCTTTGATTTAAAAATATTGTGATTGTAAGAAAAGGGAAACTCGTAAAGTACATTAACCTGTTGATACAAGATGGTGAAACGAGAGTGTGTATCAACTATTAATTACAAAAAAATGGTGTGGTAGCTCAGTAGGTAGAGCAAAGTGTGAAAAACTTGTGCCGGTGGTTCGAATCCACTCCCATACCACAAATAAGCTGGCGTACCAGTGGATGCTTATATCATCTATACCTGTAGTGGTAAGTTGAAAACGTTGGTTCGAATCCAACCGTCAGTACGAAAATATTAATAGTTAATTAGCTCAGTTGGTTAGAGCGATTCCCTGATACGGAATAGGTCATTGGTTCGAGTCCAGTATTAACTACACATCGCGGGATAGTAGCAGTGGTAGCTCGTCAGGCTCATAACCTGAAGGTCGTCGGTTCGAGTCCGGCTCCCGCAACAAGTAGGGTAGAATATGAAAAAGGGCTTTTCCTGAAAGACGGCTAGCTAAGCCCGTGTCTACCCTAATTTACGGCCCATTCGTCTAAAAGTAAGGACAGTTGGTTTTCATCCAACAAATCTCGGAGCGTTACCGGGATGGGCTACAAACCTTAAATTGTAAATTTTTTTTTGTAAAAAATTTGATAGTATAAAATATTCTATTTATCTTTGTTTAATGAATGACAAAATAATTTATTGTGAAAAATGTGGAGACAAGATAAATCCAAAAACTGCCGTTTGGTTAGAATTATCTTTAACTGACGGAAATTATTATGACTCAAATAGTTTTCCTACAAATCATGAAAGTCAAGGTGGATTTTCATTTGGCAAAGCTTGTGCAAAAACAGTATTAAAAGAAACAAAAAAAATAAAAGTTATGAAAAAATTTGAAGATCTGGAATTTGAAATGCTTGATGATGCTCCACACATGGTTGGAAAACAAGCAAGACTACAGTTTGATAATGGATTTGGTGTTAGTGTTGTGTCTCACACATTTTCTTACGGTGGTAAAGATGGTTTGTTTGAAGTTGCTGTTTTAGATAAAGATGGAAAACTAACTTATGAAACTTCTGTGACAAACGATGTGATTGGTTATTTAGAACCTCATGAAGTATCAGAAATTATGGAACAAGTGCAATCATTATAAAAAAATATTATTATGTTTAAAACATGACAGAAGAACAAAGAAAAGCGATAGACAACATTATGGATTGGTTTGACTTTGAAAAAGTTCATAAAACTATGAAAGCTCTTCGTTGGGAATGGGTAGGTAGTGAAGAAAAAATTCCTTGTCAAGGTGAAATTAGAGAAAAAGCAAGACAACTTTTAACTCAAGCAATAGAAAGTGAAACAGATGTTGCTTCAGGAGGTTTTCATGTAACCTACATTTCAGTTGAGGGTCTTTTAAAACTTGAATTTATTGTGTCTGAATGGGACGCTTTGATATAATAATTGGTCTCGGCGCATAATGGTTGGTGCACTACCCTGTCACGGTAGCAAGTAGGTAAACGAAAAAGAGGGTTCGACTCCCTTCGAGACCGCAAAAAATATTGTTTAATTAAAAAAAAAGAAAAAAAATGAGTAAAGGACAAACTAAAGGGCGTTATATTTGTAAAGTTGGTTTTTATGATATCTACGCAAAAGACACAATGAAACCCCAATCAGGTCGTGGATCAAAACCACAGGTTGCTAAAACCGAATATTTAATTTATCATTCAAAAAAATTAATTCAACACGGATTTTCAAATAAAGTGACCGCAACAGAAAAAGCAACTGAATTAATGTCAAAACACAAAGTAAATGCATAAATTATGAATAAGATAGTAGATTTTTTTGTTGGATCTATAGCGACTGGTATAGTAATGTTGGGTGGTTATCTTATGAGTTTATACTCACAAAAAGAAATTTCTGTGGTGACCATTCTTTTAGGTGTTATAGGATTTTTTATTGTATATCCGGCTATTGAAAGGTGGGAAATTAGAATTCTTAGTTTATTTAAAAAAAATAAAAAATAAACTTTGCTCTATCAATAATAGTGAATAATCATTTGCAAAAAGAGTTTTTATTTTTTGTTCGTCAATTAAAAAAATTAAATTATGAGTATAGAAACAATCATCGCAGTATCAATTCCAATTGTTGTCTTTGTTACTGTTTTAATTTTAGCAACAGTAAATGACAATAGAAAAAAATTGTAAAATAAAATTTATTTAATAATTTTTTTTATGTTAAGTATTTATTAAAAAAATTAAAATTAAAACTTTAATAAAATGAAACTTACAAAAGAACAAATTTTAGGAATTACAAGACATGCCCTTACCTTTATTGGTGGTATTTTAGTAATGAAAGGTCTTATTGATGAGACTACTGTGACTGAAATTGTGGGTGGTGTTATAACACTAACAGGAACAATTTGGTCAGTTATTTCTAAAAACAAAGCCTAAAGAAAAAAAAGTATCCCCTATTTTATAAAAGTGGGGGATATTTATTTGTATAAAATAATTTGTATGGCAGAGATTATAATTGCATTTATTACTGGAGTCTTGGGACCAATTAGTATTCTACTTATAAAAAATTTATTAAACAAAAATAAGAAAAAACCTGATATGGTTACCGACACTCTTAGAGTGAGCGAGTTAGTGAATCAAAAAATTGATCATATCAAAGAAGAATTCAAAGCAGATCGTGTTTGGATTTCACAATTTCACAATGGTGGAAATTTTTATCCAACAGGAAAGTCTATGGCTAAATTTTCTATTGTTTATGAATCAGTCGGAGCAAACGCACAATCTATTCAGACAAGTTTTCAAAATATACCAGTCCAACTTTTTTCAAAAGCAATTAACGAACTTTACCAAAACGATATTATTCAAATTCCAGACTTCAAAGACGAAAAAGTTGCAACTTTTGGTCTTAAATACATTGCAGAAGAATGTGGATCTAAATCGTCTTATTTATTTGCTATCAAAACAATTGAAGATAAGTTTATAGGTATTCTTTCGGTCGATTACACAAAAAAGAAAACCGTTTTAGATATTGAATCTGTAAATCATCTGTTAGTTCATGCTTCCTCCGTTGGTGGTGTTTTAATGAGTTATTTGAATAAGTAAATAACATTTCATATCTTTGTGATATGAACATTTTCTTTTTGGATTTTGACACTAATAAATGTGCTAAATATCATTGCGATAAACACGTTGTTAAAATGATATTGGAAACCGCACAACTTTTATGTGGAGTTCACCATATGACCCCCCAAGTTACCCCCCAAGTTCCCTACAAGTTATCACATAAAAATCATCCTTGTGCCATATGGGTTCGTGAGTCATTATCTAATTATCTTTATTTATGTGATCTTGGTTTAGAGTTGTGTAAAGAATATACATATCGTTATGGTAAAAGACACAAGTCACAAGATGTTATAGAATGGTGCTTGTCTAATAAACCAAATATCGCAGATAAAAACTTCACCACACCACCTAAAGCAATGCCTGACGAATATAAAGTTGGTGATGTGGTAGAATCCTACAGAAATTATTATCGTGGGGCAAAAAAAGAGTTTGCTAAATGGAAAAATAGAGAAATTCCTGAATGGTTTTGAAATAACAGAGTATTTATTTATATGAAAGTTACAAAATCGGCTTGTAGTTCTTCCGATCCATGCTCAGGTTTTGGAGATGCGAGTGGATGTATTAGTAATTCCCAACTAAAATCTCTTGGTATTGGTAATCATAAATTACAAACAGACGCAGCAAACGCATTTATAAAAATGTATTCTGATATGCCAAGTGAAATAAAAAGTTCAGTTAAATTATCAGATTCTTATAGACCTTTGAATGTTCAGTGTAAAATTTTTGATTTTGACCATTATGAAAAAACGGGAAAAAAAAGAAAAAAGGGGACAGCAGGAACTGCGGCGGCTTATCCTGGAAGTTCAAATCACGGATGGGGTAGAGCAATTGATATATCGCCATCAAACGTTCAAAAATGGATTAAAGAGAATGGAGAAAAATATGGTTGGACATGGGGAGAGGGAAAGGCGGTTGGAGAACCTTGGCATTTTACATTCTGTGGATCAGGACCAAACAGAGACAAAAATTGTGACTCATATTTGAAAGAAAAAATCACTGTAGATACTTCAGCACCTGAATCTGATGATACATCAAGTCAAGATCAATCAAGTCAATCAAGTCAAGATAAAAAAACAAAAGATTTTTCAATTAACGATTTTGTAAGTCAGATTACTTCAAGTCTTGGTATTAGTGACCGTGTTTCAAAAGGTAGTGATCAATGGAAAAAGTTTTTTGGATTTAAAGATCAACCGACCACTTCTGTGTCATCTAAAGAAGAGCAAACATTAGATTCTGACCAATCAAGTCAAACAAGTCAAACAACGTCTATAAGTGATTATAAAATAACAAAACCCGCACAAACAGATGATGAGTTTTACTCTCAAGTGTTAAAAAAAATTGGGGCACCTGAGTCACCACAAAATTTATTATTTTTTTACGCATGGAGACAAGCCGAAGGTGCTAAATCAACATTTAACCCTTTTAATACAACACAAAAAAAAGAAGGATCTTCTTTTTGGAATTGTTTAAAAAGAAAAGAAGGAAAATGTTTAGGTGGCGTTAGAAATTATAAATCTGAGTCTGATGGTATTGATGCCACGGCTCAAACTTTGATGAATGGTAATTATGGTTGTATTGTGAATGGATTAAAGAAAGATATTGGAGCAATAAACATAGCAACGAATTGTTCTTCAGATTTAAAAAAATGGGGAACTGGTGAAGGTATCAAAAGAACGTTGACGACAAAAAATATTGCACCTCCAGCAATTTCAACTTCAAAAGTAAAAGAAATAAATGAAGAATTAATTTATGAAATCCATAATATAAAAAATATCATGAAAAAAGTTCTCTAAGATATTTGACTTAACAAAATTAAAACACTATCATTTCAATTGTAATAAATAAACAAATGAACGAAGAAATTAAACAATTAACAGAAGTTAAAGAAGTTGAAATGTATTATTATATGGTAAACGGAATTAAACTTTGGACATCCAATTTGATGTTCGCTCAACTTAGAGCAAGTAAAGAAGGGACAGATAATGTTTTTGTTGAAAAAATTGAGTTAAAAAACTTGATTAATTAAAATAAAGTATTTATATTTGTAGAACAATTTGGGGGTGGGAGTGTATGAAACACAAGCCTAACGTGAGGTTGTAAAAGGAAACGTAAACTTCCTTAACTTCGGTAAAAATCCGAAACCACCAAAAAAAAAGTGAAAGAAAAGTTTGACAAATTAAAATAAATGTCCTATCTTTGTAAAACAAATCGGAAACGTCCGATAACGTTCTTTGAAAAAATGACTATCCGTTCATGATAAGTTTTGTCAGATTATTTGGCAAGTAATTGAGATGGAATTCTCTTCTTTGATTGATGAAGATATTGGGCCGTGTATGGTCCATTAAAATAAACCACGAAAGTGGGATAAAGTGAACCATTTGTGTTATATGGTTTGCGTCTTAGTTGTCTTCGGATAATTGAGGTCGAGTACACAAGCGGGATACCGTTTAACCTTTAGTACCGAGGGCGACGCTGTAGGGAAAGTGGTTAGATGATTGGGCGATGTGGGTCGTCTAATTGAGGTGGGGACACCAATAGGAATAACTCGTAGGGATTTTTGCAAAACTAAGTGCTCCAACACTTTAATTGCGAGTTCCAATATCAAAGGAATCTTAACGTCGAAAGACAAGATGAGTAACAGGTGGTGCTGACATCGTCCTTATTAATTACCCACCAAGGTAATAATTCGAAGAGTTCTTGAAGTATGGAAATGGGGACATTTCACGGAGTAGTTGAGTATCGACTCGTTCAAAAGATGGGTTGGCTCTGGTGGCGGACCACTACTTCGACAATCCACGACACAAAACTTAATTATCATTAAACAATTAATTATAAATAAGGAAAAGTGTCCGTCAGATCTTGTTGAAAGGTGCTTACTTAGTCACGGGTTGTCCGTGGCACATTAGGTTCCCAAGACCGAGTGTAGTTTTACAAAAGATCTCTAGTCCCGCAAGGATCAATTGGGGAGGCATCCTCGAAGAGTATCGAGTAGTAAGAGAGTAGATAAGATCTCAAGGAGTGGTTCACCTAAATAACCAGCACTGAGAAATACTTTCCAAAAGAAAGTGGATAAGAGTAGAAACAATAATGACTCTAAAGGTTCTCAAACACGACGTGTAATCTCAGCGTTTTTATTTTTCTTTTTTAGAAATGGAGCAAAAACCGGCAAAAAAAATTCAGGGATCAATTGATCCCTTTTTTTATGCTTTAAAACTAAGGCACAAAAAAAATCCCACCATAATTAAATAGTGGGATCAATTGGTGGACCTAGAGGGCTCCGACTCCCTCGTCCGGCTCGTTTTGTCTAAAAGACAACTACATGTTTAGGTTGGTATTTTCTAATACCCCAAAATATTTGATTTTTACTTGATCAAAAACAATTTTAATTTGTTCTTCACTATCGTAAATTAAAAACCAATAGACAACTCGATTTATGGTTCAGTTGTATTTCACCTTCATCACTTCTGTTCCTGAGCGTATGTGAACCGGCTCGCGTTTCCGTAAACTTCTTAAGCTACAGTAACTTCAGAACCTCTTAGTAAACCAAGAGTTTCCATTTTGTTTAGCACATTGCCAGTTGTTTTCTAAGTCAGTTTTTAAAGAGATTAACTTAGTCCCTACATGCTTCTTTTATTCAACCAACGCCCGTCAATTCCGATATAGGCCCATATGTCAAATAACTTCTATACAAATATAATACAAAGATTTGTATTATCCAATATATTTATAAATATATGAAAAAAAGACTTTTAGTAGAAAATGATGTTTCAGAAATGACGGACTTTCAAAAAATTCTTCTTTTAAATAAAAGAAAGTTGTCTTCCGATGATGTTGAATTCAAAAGTGATAATCATGAAGGTTTGAACTTAAATCATGTTCAAGTAAAACCTGATGGTCTATTATTTGATTTTGATGATTTAGAACAGTTTTTAAAGTTTTTTCATTATCCTACATTTGAAGAAGGAACTGACGGTGAGTGGGATGCTATTAACTATGATCGTATGTATTATGGTTCTTATGATTTTTATAGTGAGTGTCAAGATCGAGCATACGACGATTGGAGTGAGGGATATACTTTAGGATATCTTTGTCGTGAAGCAAAAATCAGATTAAAAGAATTACTTAAAATAATCTCACCTAACCTTGTTGATAATATTCATGAAAACGGTAGAATTGATGATGAAGGTGCGATTACAAGTGTATTAGACAAATACTTTCAACATATTGCAGATGAAATAGATGAGATTATATGTTCTGCTAAAGCGAATGCAACTGAATCGGGAGCTAAAGAAGCAATCGAAAAAGAATATTGTGAAACACTTAGTCAGTTTGGAGTTGAAAAATGGGGTAAGTGGTGTTTTGGATTATACTTTATAAGTTGGGGTAATCTGGTACAGTTATTTATTGAAGATGGTGAATTTGATGGAAAAGTTCTTGACGTATTAATTCAAAAAATATATAAAAAATTTATACATGGTCTTCCTGAACATTACGAAATGGAATATTATGTAATGGATGATGAAATGTTTGAATCTGAGTCTTGTGAAAAATTAGTTGATTTGATTGATGAATATATAGAAAGAGCCCAAGAAGAATTTTCTTCTGAATTTAGAAAAATTATAGATAAGCTTTCATCTTTGAATTTATTTTATAGAAAAGAAATTCCAGGTCAAAAAAATTTATTTATAAAAGTGGAGTCAGTTGATCCTGAAACATTAAAGGTAAAATATTTAATCGGTTCAGGTAGTTATTTTGGTGATCGTAAATATGGTTTGGCGTCTGCTAATGAGGTAATTCAAATGGTAACTCAGCCAGGTTTATTTAACCCAACTGAGTTTAGAATTGATCCAGGTCAATTAAGACGATAACGTTCTTTTAAAATCTCATATAATTTGTAACCATCTTCATCATCAATAAAAAATTGGTTTTCATCGTATATATCCGAGATTATAATACCATCTTTATCTTCAATTATGTCAATCGAAGTTAATTGATGAACATCATCATAAAATGGGTTTTCATCGAAATCATCAAACGGTAGTAAAGATTTTGTTGGTTTTGGTTCATTATATTTAAATTCATATTTTTTTAAACCAAGATCTTTTACCATGTTTTTTCCTGATTCAATTGCTCTTTGAACGTCATCGATACAAACAAATTCGTTTGCTGTGTGCATATTATAATAACCACATGACATATTGATACAAGATAGATCAGATTGTTGTTTAATCATCATAATATCGGTATATGGATGAGACTGAACCATCATTTCATTACCAAACCCTTTTGTGATCGCTTCAAGTGATAATTTAAAAAACTCTCCTTCTTTATCAAATAAAGTGGTTCCAAAACAAGATTGAGAAATTAAATGATCTCCTGGTGCGTCATATTGAACGCAGTAACCAACGTCTTTTAAAAACTCTTTATCAACAAATTTTGATCCGTGACAACCCGTTTCTTCTGAAACAAAAAATGCCACTTTAACTTTGTCTAATTGAGATAGAAGTTCCAAACAAATATAAATTCCACATTTGTCATCACCACCAATTCCTGTTGGTTTATCATCTTTATCATATGCTTTTAAACATAAAACTTGATCTTTTCCGAAATCTTTTCCAAATGTAAATGGGCGAACAAGTTGTTCTTCTTTAACAACTATTTTTTCAACAAGTTCATGAACCGTGTCTGTATGAGAAATAAACATGGGATAAAACTCGTCATCTTCTAATGAGCCTTTTGTTGCGTATATGTTATTATGATCATCGTAGTTATAAATCACACCTTCCATACCCTCAAGAACTGACAATATGTATTCAACCATTTTACTTTCTTTATAAGTCTTGGTTGGGACAGATAAGAGTTCTTTAAATTTTTCTATATTCATTTTATATTATTTCTACAAATATAGATTTATTTTTTGACTATACAAAGTATTTATTAAATAAATTACAAAATTATGAATAAAAGTTTTAGCAAAATTAGACACATTCAAGAAGCAAACTTGATGTTAGAAAGTAGAAGACTAGAAGAAAAATCAAGACATTTGTTGATGGAAGACGAAGGTATAACACAATCAAATACCCCAACCATATATATTTATTTACCATATACGTTAGATCCAAAAAACCAATCTAAAAAATACAATCCACTTGGAAGAGCAAAATTTACAATAATTGGGCAAAAAACACCTGGTGGAGGTTTTAATACTGATGAATATAAAAAAATAACCGCCATGGCGTTTGATGATGTTGCTGCGGTTGGCATTACAACTAAAGCTACGGACACAAGTAATGGAAATATTTCAGGTTCATTTGGATTAACTCAAGAAATGTATGACAAATTAAAAGTAGAACTTGGTAAACCTATGCAAGCCGGTTCTCAAAAAATGTTTATCAATTTTAGCGGTGATAGTAAATACGCATCTTTTCAAATTGCCGACTATAACGCAACACCAACTCAAAAATAAATTAAAATAACTATGAAACAATTTATAATCTCAGAACAAGAAAAACAAAGAATTTTGGAAATGCATCAAAATGCAACATCAAGACAATATTTGATGGAAGGGGCAAGTGATACAGCAACTTTGTTTGTAAATGAATTCAACCGTGTTATGGCAGCATATAAAAAGGGTGATACTACTATGGCAACATACACCGCAAACTATAACAAGGGTATTGATGATTATCACGGAACTATTTCTATACTTGAAAATGGAAAAGTAAAAGTTACATCTCCAAGAGATTTTGGTGTTGCAATAACTAAAGTTTTAGAAAGTCCGGCAACTCCATCACCTGCAGTAGACCCCATATATAAATCTAATGATGTTACCTATAAATTATCAGTTTTTCAATCTACATTTATAGATTCTGTTAAAACTACTTTTACAGACGCAAATACATCTAATTACATTCAAACAGCAATTAGAAGTGGTATGGATAAAGTTAGAGCCGCTGTTAAATAATCAACAAAAATTTTTTTCATTGCTCTTTGATGATTTTGTATTTTATAAATTTGTTATAAATTACATAAGATTCCTGTATGTTAAAATACGCCGCAATTTCATTGAATGGATTTAGGTTCAGGATCAAACCTACATTGAATCCTTTAACCAAGATGTCAATTTGAATAAAATTTTGATTTTTTGACGTTTTTATAGGGTATGTCATTTTTAATGTATCGTTCCTATAAAAATCTAAATAATTTTGTGTTGTATTAATAAAGTATTTACAACCTGCCGGTAAAATTTTATCATACAAATTACTATCAAAAATTTCGTCAATTTTCTGTGAAGTATCTCCGTAAAATGGTTGAGTTTCATATACCTCAATAATAATATTTTGAGAGAAGGAAATTAAAAAAAATAACAAACTGATGATTAAAAAAAGTTTTTTCATTTTGATTTTTTATGAAGATTTGACAATATTAAACTTGATCATTTTTTTAACTGTGGTCATTTGATCGGCATTCCAGTACCACAAAACATTATCACCATCATTTCCAATGTGAACAATCAAACCGTAATCAAATCCTTTTTCCAATATTTTTACAACAAAAAGTCCATCACCACCACGAATTACATCAACAGGTAAAACACTTAAAAGTTCTTCACCAACAAAGTAAGAAGATGTCTTTTCATCTAAATCAATGACATATGTTGTTTTTGTAACCTCAAGATCACTAACCACATCAGGACTCATAATTACAGAATCTAAAGTTGTATTTCTATAAGAAATTAATTCTTGTCTTTCGAAAATTTCAATTACTAATTTTTGAGAAAAACTAAATAAAGATAACAAAAGACCGAAGGTTAAAAGAAATGTTTTCATGTTGTATTTGTTTATTTCTACAAATATATAAAAATTAATTAAAGAAAAAAAATGTTTTTAAAAAATTTGATATATTTTTACTTATACATTGTTAAAACACAATAAAAGGTTGGGGTGTTTTCATAATACAAATTACCATAATAAATTGTATTTGATATCTTAGACCCAACACAAACACCATCATATTTAAGACTAAGTAAAAGAGCGTTATGTGTTGGAGATTTTTTCCATATTTCTAATACTTTATTTGCTCTTTCTTCATCTGTTTTTTTATCATCGAAAGTGCATAAATTCTCACCAATATATTCATAATTGTAACCATACAGGTATGTAATTCGATCAGAAAAATTATCAAAAGTTTTTCCAAAAGAAGATGGAATCTTTTGGGAGTGATCAACTGGCATTGTTGATGTCTCGACCATATAGTTTAGCATCTGTGTATTTGCTAATTTTGCCTCTGAAGAATATTTTAATGGTGTTAAATTATATTCTTTTCGATATTGATTAACTTTTTTAATGATTATATCATTTACAGTTTGACCAAAGTTGTGAAAGAAAATAAAGAAGATAAAAATTGATAATGTTTTCATTTGTAAAGTTACTAAACAAATTTATAAAAATTTTTTGAATTACTATCTTTTTATTCGCTTTTTTTCCTACTTCTTTTTTTTGGTTTTTCTTCTTTTTCAACTACGATGATTTCATCATTTTCAACTTTGAAAACATATTCCTTATTTTCTTCAATTTCCGACATTAATATTTTTTCTGAAATTAAATCTTCAATTTTTTCTTGAATTGCTCTCTTGATTGGTCTTGCTCCAAAGGTTTCATCAAAACCTACTTTAGAAATATATTCAATTAAATCATCGTTGTAAGAAAAGATATAATGTTTTTCTAAAACTCTACTTAATAGTTTATCAATTTCAAGTTTTGTAATTTGATCAATATGACTTTTTTCTAAACTATTGAAAATAATAACATCGTCAATTCTATTCAAAAACTCAGGTGCAAAAAACTTTTTTAGTTCTTTTTTCAAAACGTCTTGTTTTTCTTCTTCTAAAACGACATCACTTTTTGTGGTCTTGAAACCAACTCCAGTTCCAAAATCTTGTAATTTTTTTACTCCAATGTTGGAAGTCATAATAATTAAACAATTTTTGAAGTTAATTTTACGACCTAATGAATCTGTAATATGACCATCATCTAACAACTGAAGAAGTGTTGAGAAAATGTCTTTGTGTGCTTTTTCTATCTCGTCAAATAATATAACAGAGTAAGGTTTGTTTTTTACTTGTTCTGTTAATTGACCCCCATCATCATGACCAACATACCCTGGAGGTGATCCAATAAGCCGCGATATTGTGTGTTTTTCTTGGTATTCACTCATATCAACTCGAATCATATTATCAGGACTTCCAAAGATTTCTTTTGCTAATTGTTTTGCTAAATAAGTTTTACCAACACCAGTTGACCCCAAAAATATAAACGAACCGATCGGTTTATTTGGGTCTTTGATTCCCATTCTGTTTCTTCTGATTGCTTTTGAAATCTTGTTAACAGCAATTTCTTGACCAATAACTTTCGAATTCAAATTTGAACTCAAATTAATTAAATTATTTTTTTCATCAACATTAATATTAGAAATAGGAATTTTTGTCATGTTAGATACTACTTCATAAATTAGTTCTTCCGGTATGTTTCGTTTGCTATTTTTTAAAAATTCCTCAAATTTTTTCTTCTCTAAATCAAGTTTAGAAATAACATTTCTTTCACGATCACGAAGTTCGGCCGCTTGTTCGTAATCTTGTTTTTTAATTACGTCTATTTTTTCTTGTTTGATTTTATTTGCTTCTTCTTTTAAATCTTCTATTTCTTTTGGTAATTTAACATCAATTTGCATTCTTGCTCCAACCTCATCCAATATATCAAATGCTTTGTCAGGAAATTCTCTGTCTGTGATATAACGATCTGCTAATTCAACGAATATTTTTAAAGTATTTTCATCATAGGTAACTTTATGGTGATCTTCATATTTTGATTTACTTAACATTAAAATTTCTAATGTTTCTTCTTTTGAAGATGGATCAACTATAACTTTCTGAAAACGTCTCTCAAGCGCTCCGTCTTTTTCAAAGTTTGTTCGGTATTCGTCAAGTGTTGTGGCACCAATACACTGAATTTCTCCTCTTGAAAGTGCTGGTTTGAAGATGTTTGAAGCGTCTAACGAACCTGAACTATTTCCTGCTCCTACAATGGTGTGAATTTCGTCTATAAATAAAATAATATTTGGAGCCAATTGTAATTCTTCAATAATTACTTTCATTCTTTCTTCAAATTGACCTCTGTATTTAGTTCCGGCAACTAATGAATTCATATCTAATGATACAATTCTTTTATCCATAAGATTTTTGGGACATTCACCATTATGAATCATCATTGCTAAACCTTCTACAATTGCCGTTTTTCCTGCTCCAGGTTCACCGATTATGATTGGATTATTTTTTTTCCTCCTTGAAAGAATTTGAGCAATTCTTAAAATTTCTTTTTTTCTTCCGATAACAGGATCCAATTTTCCTTCTTGTGCTAACTTATTCAAGTCTTTACTAAAATTATCTAAAACAGGAGTTGTGCTATCACTCTTTTTTTTAGATTTGTCATTTCCTTCGTCCATAAATTCTAACATAATTTTTTTTATAAATAATAATATTAATAAAATAAAAAGTCCATAATTGTCATAATGTCAGTTTATTTTTTCTAAATTATTATTTTACTGACAATTTGTCAGATAATATTGGTTGGTATAATTTTTCATATAAAAAAATCAAAATAAACCTATAAAAAAAATAAAAAAAATGTTTAATTGGAACGAATTTGACAAATTATTAAATGAAATTTTTTCTTCATCTTTCGATGATAAAAACTGGACTAAAAATACTTATAGATCAAAAGATGGTTTGTATTCTATGTCTTTTATGACAAGAAATTTTAATAATGAAAAACCTACTGATGAATTATATGTGTTAAAAGAAAAGTTAAACTTGGCGGTTAGAGAAGAAAATTTTGAAGAAGCGGTAAATTTAAGAGATGAGATAAAAAAGTTAGAAAAAAACAAAGAAGAGTTATCAAAGTTGAAATTTAAATTGGACGAATGTATTCGAACCCAAGACTTTGAAAAAGCGATACAATATCGAGACCAAATAAAATCTCTTAAGTAATTTAATCCACCTTTATGGTGGATTTTTTTTTATATGTGTATATTTATTATCAAACACAAAAAATTATGAATGTGAATAGATTTAAACAATTATTAGAATCAAAGTTAGGTAATGTCAAACCTTTATTATTTGAACAAAATCCAACTGGTGATACTCCTTCACAAAATTTAGATCAAGGAAAAACCGTAAAAATTAACGGAAAAGACATACCTACGTATAATGATGCAACAAAAAAAAATGCAACATATGGTCAACTTTTGTCTCAAGCCTACAATAACCAAGTTGTTGATAATACAGGAGGTGGTGTTTTTTCTAAAATTTCAGATGTTGATCAAAGTTTAGTAGATTATGTAGTAACAGTCACAGGAAAAAAAGGAGGTTCATGGGTAGTTGACTGTGATGAAATTGAAAATAAAGGGAACGCAAATTATGGTAAATTAAATAGTTTTATTGGTGGACCTAATTTGCCGTTAACAGATAATTCAAAATTAATGTTTAAAAGATACTGTGTTGCAAATTTCCCAAAACAAAACTTTTCTTGGAAGGCTACAACCCCACTTTACGACAATTAATTTTTTTTATTCACTTTTGTTTTTCTTAAAATAACTTTTTATAAAAAAATGTTATGGCAATTACAAGTGAAATAATTAGTGGATTTACAATTTTAAATGAAGTAGAGTCATCTAACATCGTTAGAACTGAATACGATACATCAACAAAAAAAATGATTGCGGAATTCAAAAATGGTATGAGATATGAGTATGATAATGTCCCACATCAAAAATATACCGAATTTAGATCAGCTCAATCACAAGGAAATTATTTTAATAAAAACATTTCTAAAACTTATCCATACAAGAAACTATAATTAGAAAGTATTTATCTATATGAATACAACAGAACTAATTAAAAGTTTTGAACCACAAAAAGAATTAAATCCTAAAATATGGATTAAAGAGGGTAATTCATATACTATGAAACCCGAAGTAAGAAATCGTTTGTTGGAAATCGCCAATCAATTTATAGAATATCTTAAAATAGACATAATTGTTACAGATATTGTTTTAACAGGTTCTTTAGCAAATTATAATTGGTCAAAATATTCTGATTTTGACATTCACATAATTGCAAATTTCAATCAGTTTCTACCTTCCCAAATCGACTTGTATAAAGAATTATTTATGTTAAAAAAAGCGATCTTTAACAAAGATCACGACATTAGAATTTTTGGTTATGAAACAGAATTATATGTAGAATCGGAAGATGAAGCACATTTTTCAAGCGGTATATATTCATTATTATATAATGATTGGCAAAACAAACCAAAAAAAGAAGATATAGAAATAGATAAAAACACAATTAAAAGAAAGGCAAAGCAGTGGATGGACAATATTGATAAAGTGTTGGAAAATATTGAAGGTGAAGATATTGAAGATGCTAAAGAATTAATTTCCAAATACAAGGACAAATTAAAAAAATTCAGAACTTGTGGTCTTCAAAAAGGAGGCGAATATTCTTCAGAAAATTTGGTGTTTAAAATCCTAAGAAGAAATGGATATTTAGAAAAATTAAGTGAAGCATCACACAAGATTTTAGAAAAGGGATTGTCAATGAAACAATAATTAATCAGAATTTCAAACAAATATATTTATTGATATATTTATTAAGAAAAAAATAATTCATAATACAAAAAATAATTATGGCAGGAATTAAACCTATCGGAAGTGAAAAACTTCAAGGAACAGACAAATTAAGACGAATAATGGAAATTGCTCGTTATAATGAAAATATCCCACAAAGAAATAATGATATTCAATCAAGTGAGTATAAAATCAGTTTGGCGGATGGTAATTCTTATGAGATTATCAAAGAAAGACAAGGATATATCATTAAAAAAACTATTAATGAGTCTGAAACTGAATACATAGACAATATTAAAGGAAGAAAATATTATTCTTCATATTCACAAGCATTAAAGAGATTAAATCTAATGACAAAAGAAATTAATACTCTTTTTGAAAATGAAGAAGGGACACCACTTTTAGGGGAGCAAAAAAAAAAGTTCATACTGAAAAGTAAAAAACCAAAAACAACGGAAGGTCCTGAATCAGAAACCACAGAACCCGCTCCCGCAACTCCTGCTCCTGAACCCGCACCAGAAGCACCTGCTCCCGCACCTGATATGGGTGGAGAAGAACAAGCAATGCCAGCACCTGATATGGGAGGATCACCAATGGAAGAACCGGCTCCTGATATGGGAGGATCACCAATGGAAGAACCGGCTCCTGATATGGGAGGAGAAGAACAACCAATGCCGGCACCTGATATGGGAGGAGAAGAAGAAGAGGAAGAAGTTGATGTTGAAGAAAAACCAAAAGAAAAAAAGGTATCAGAACTTAAAAGAATACAAATTTTAACAGGTAAGTTAGCCCAAAAAATAAGATCGTATGAGGAAGAAAAAGAATTGGACGCTAAAGACATAAAATATATTATTAACTCTATTTTATCTGCGATTGATGTTGATGCTTTAGACGAAGACGATATTGAACAAATTATTTCTAAACTTGAGGGGGTTGAAGAAGAAGGTGAAGAAAAAGGAGATGAAGAAGAAATAAAAGTTAGAAAGAAAAAAATAGAAGAACCTGAAATGGGTAATGAAGATGTGGCTCCTGAACCACCACAAGAACCTGAAATGGCCGAAGGATATGACAATTTTGGCGACGCATTCCAAGACCTATTAGGTGGGGCATATTCTAATATCGCAATCAGAAATATGCAAGGCGAAAAAACTGAGTCTATGACACATCATTTTGATAACGAATTTGATGATCAAGACGAATATCACAGAGAAAGAAGAAGGGGAAGAAAAAATTATCCCAATGTTGATAGATTTGAACATGGGACTTTTGCCGAATCCAAAGTAGATAAAGTTTTGTCAAAATATTTTCTTACAAATGAAGATGACAACAATAACTATCAAAAATCAAAAGAAACTAAGACAAACCAACTTTACAAACAAAATAAAGAAAATGTTATTAGACTTTCTGAATCAGGAAATCAATTAGATGTTTCTTTGAATTATATTAAACAAAATCCAAGAACAAGATTGATAGGATTATCAACAAGAGGAAATTTAATTTTTAAAGACGGACTTAACGAAACTAAAATCACAAAAAATGGTGATATTATATGAATCGATTGATTTATATTAATGGTTTAGGTCCAAACTATAAAGGGGACAATATTTATGAATTTATTTTTTCCGACACTTTGGAAGTTTTTGGTGAAAATTGGGAATCAAAACCAGCAAATGGTTATCCATCACCACCTGACTTAGAATATATCAGAAAAGTTGGAACTATGATAAATGAAGAAATATCTTTTGATTTGGTTCAAAATTCAGATGTATTTTCTTTGATTGATTCTATGGATGGAGTTATTGCTATGGGTTGGGAGGTTGAAACCGATAACATTGATTTTTCATTAGTAAAACGTTTAGTTTTTCACTTTGGAGAATCTGAAGAAGATGTTAAAAACAAACTATATGAAAGAGATATAGTATTACAATTTGAAAAAAAAGTGGTTTATGAAAACTAAAAAAAATATTTTATTTTTGCTTGAGAACGGATTATCTTCTAATACAATTTCGTCATTGTCTAATAAACAATTTGGTTTGTTGGTTGAAAAGTTCAAAAAACTAAACAAAAGAGAAAATAAAGAAGCGGTTACACAAAAAGTTACAACCAGTTATGAAATACCAAACGCCGATTTAGAAAAAGGAACTACAATACCTGAAGTTCCAGGTAAAAAAATGGTAATTCAAAAAACAAACACAGGTATAAAAGCAACCCCAACTGAAGAAATACAAGAAGATGAAACTGATGATGTTACATCTTCAAACGCTTTAGGTGATTTATCTTTACAATCATATACAGGGCAAGAAGCTCCTCATGATGCTAATGATCAAGCCTGTGATGGTATGGACGATGATTCTTGTAATGATAGAGGTAATGAAGGAATTGCGGAATCTAAATTAAACGAAAAGTTCGAATCAAAAGCCCAACAAGGTTTATTTTGGGCTCGTTGTAATAAATGTTCTTCTAAAAATTGTAAATGGTGTAAAATGGCAAAAGAGTTTTCTGATTCTACAACAAAAAAAGAATATAAAAACATGCCAGAAAAAAAACATCCCGAGAAAACTGTAAATTATAAAAAAAGTGAAACTAAAGAAAGTTTACAAAAATATTTGGAAGATAAAATTGAAAATATTGTTGAAAACAATATTGAACCAAAAATGTCAAAAAAAGATTTGGTTAATACAATCAAAAAAAAAATAAAAAAATCTGATTCTATGATTATTCGTAAACCAAAAAAATTGACAATGTTTTCTGACCAAGCACCCATGGAATTACCAATCGGTAAAATGTTTTCTATTGGTAAAAAGTAATCTTTACAACAAAAACCCAAGATTGATATTTATGTAATATGGGTTTATCTAAAGAACAAGTTTTAATTGAATATGCTAAATGTATGAGCGACACTCCATATGCTCTTAGAACATATTTACAAACATATGATAATACCGTGTCAAAATACGTTCCTTTGGAGCTATTCCCTGATCAAATTTCTTTATTAAAAGATTACGAAGAATACGAAGAAAATATTGCGTTAAAATATAGACAAGCGGGAGTATCTACGGTAACAGCCGCTTGGATTTCAAAAAGACTGGTATTTGCAAAAAAAACACAACCTGAAAAAATTCTAATAATTGCCAACAAACTTGATACCTCGATGGAGATGTCAAATAAAATTAGAACATTTGTTGATCAATGGCCATCTTGGGTTGGTGCTGGATTTTCTGCCGAGAAAAATTCACAAAGACATTATAAATTAAATAATGGTTCCGAGGTTAAGGCGGTAGCGACTTCAAAAGACGCTCTTCGTGGGTTTACACCAACAATACTTATTTTTGATGAGGCGGCGTTTATTGAGGCCGATGGTGACTTTTGGGCCGCTTGTATGGCGTCCCTATCTACGGGTGGTAAAGTAATTGTAATATCAACACCAAACGGATATGATGCAATTTATCACGACATATACGATCAGGCATTAAAAGGAATGAACCAATTTAAAATTTCTGAAATGTTTTGGTATAGAGATCCAAGATATACAAAGGATTTATATTTAGTTCCAACAGAAGATTTAGTTCATTATCTTTTGAATCGAGAAGAATATGATGATTCAAAAAATATTTCCCTTTCACACATAGATCCCTATGAAAGAGATTATGAAGAATTAAAACATTTTTTCAAACAAGGATATAAACCATGTTCTTCTTGGTATGAAAAAATGGTTAAAAAACTTAAATACGACAAACGAAAAATAAACCAAGAGTTAAATTGTGAATTCTTGGGTTCGGGAGATAACGTATTTGACAACAAACAACTTGAGGACATAAAAAATGATTTTTTACAAGATCCAGTATCAAAACTTATGGGAAATTCGCTTTGGATTTGGAAAGATCCGATTGAAGGTCACAAATATATAATGGGTGTTGACGTATCTCGTGGCGACAGCGAGGATTATTCAACTATTCAAATTATTGATTTTGATGATAGAGAACAAGTTTTAGAATATGTTGGAAAAATTCCACCTGACACACTAGCAGAAGTTGCATACAAGTGGGGTATTATGTATAATTGTTTTGTCGTTGTCGATATTACAGGAGGTATGGGTATTACAACTGTAAGAAAAATGCAAGAACTTGGATATAGAAACTTATATGTGGATGGTGTCGATGCTTTTAATGTTTGGTCATCAAACAAAGGTAATAGTGAAAAAATACCGGGAATTAATTTTAATAATAAAAGAGTTCAGATTATTGCATCCTTTGAAGAAGCAATAAGACACAAATTTAAAGTAAAAAGTGTTCGTTTATTTAGTGAAATGAACACGTTTGTTTATGTTAATGGAAGACCTGATCACCAAAAAGGACAACATGATGATTTAATCATGGGAATGTCGATGGCTATTTATGTTGGGGAGTCTTCTTTTTCAAGATTAGAAAAAGCAACCGAACAAGCAAAATCAATGATTGATTCTTGGGCGGTTGTAAATAACGATTCGGTAAAAAAAGAAATAGAGTTTAATCCTACAATACCTAACGATAACGTATTGAGAGAAAGAGCGGGATTTCAAAATAATGGACCAACCAGAGATGATTATCAAAAATATGGTTGGTTATTTGGGGGAATAAGAAGATAAAAAAATGGGACTAAGTTATAGAAAGAAAAATGGAAAAATAGCCAACGGATCAAGACTTATTGTTCCTGGTCAGCAGTATCTTGGACAAAAAGTTTTTGAGCCAACTTTTAAAAACAAAAAATCAGCACCAATCGATCGAGATTTATTAGAACAAATATTGCCGTTTTTAACACCCCAACCAACTCCATCAGTGACACCAACAAATACACCAACTAATACCCCTCAACCATCACAATCACCAACTAATACACCCACACCAACACAAACCCCGACAAATACACCAACCCCAACTCCAACACCACCTATACCTTTACCTCCAACAAACATTAGTATCCCTGTGGTTTCAGGAGTAAATTCAGTTGGTTCGGTATTATTAACCTCTAACGGGACGTGGAGTAATTCACCAACATCTTTTACTTATCAGTGGTATAGTGTAAATTATTCAGGTGGAAGTCCTACTTTAATAACAGGAGCGACTAATTCTTCTTACTTACTAACACAATCTGAAGCAAACACTTACGTTTATTGTGAAGTAACGGCAATAAATCTATATGGTAGTGGAGTTGCTAATAGCAGTAATAACACCAATTATATTTACGATAGTGATTATTATGCAATTTACACAGGATACACAATAGGACCTCCTTCGGTTGGACAAAGTATTTTACAAAATCAATTAATGTTAGGTGTTAAATCATCTGGCGCTTGGGCTAAGTTAGATTATTTCATAGTTTGTGCAACAGACGGAGATGAGTTTTATGCCCTAACTGATTGGAAAACTAACACCAGAAACTCGGTCGCTTACAGTGGTTATACGTTTATTCCGAACCAAGGATTCTCTTTAGATGGTGTGAGTGGTTATATTGATACTCAGTTCAATCCATTTACAAGTGGTGTCAATTATCAAACTTCACAATCATCAAGGTATTTTATGCCATATTCGGTAACGTCTGGAGTTTTTGATGGTATAGGAACAACACCAAATTCATATATAAACAGCTTTCAGTTAGGAAATTCGTTAGCACAACGAATTAACCAAGGTCCTTTTGATCTTAATACTGCGTTTAATTATCTAAACGACCCAAGTGGACCAAAAAACATTCCATCAGTTAAATCAATTCAAAGACTTGGTAGTCAATCTCTTAGACTTTCTAATGGAACATCTATAACTGCCAGATTGTCATTTGTAACATCCGTTCAGAACAACAATCAGTTTATCGGAAGATCAGGAATCAACTTCGGAAATCATATTGTTGCTGGATATGCTATGGGTGGTTATTTGGGTAGTCAAAACACCGCATTTGTGACAGCATGGAATACTTATATCAACGCCATATAGCATAAGGAAAATATCATAAAAGACAAATTACTATTGAAATATTTATATCTATAGTTAAATTATTAATATGGAAAATAATAATCAAAATCTTACGGTTTGGCAAAGATTGGCAAAAACCTTTGGTCCTGACTCTACTTTAGGTCAAGGGCAACCAGATTACAAATTAGATAAAAAAGAACTTTTAAAAACACAAGATAAGGCCGAATACGAAAGGGCTAAGTTACAAAATCAACAATCATTATATCTTAGCACCAATTGGGCTAAAGTAGAAAATAATCTTTATACACAAGCCGTTTACTATGAACCAACAAGATTGGCTGCGTTTTATGATTACGAATCGATGGAATATACTCCTGAAATTTCAACAGCTTTGGACATATATGCCGAAGAATCAACAACACCCGATCAAAATGGATACATTTTACAAGTTTATTCAGAGTCAAAAAGAATCAAAAGTATTTTAGTCGATTTGTTTGTTAATGTTTTAGATATTAACACTAATCTACCTATGTGGATTAGAAATATGTGTAAATATGGTGATAATTTTGTTTATCTAAAGTTAGATCACGAAAAAGGTGTTACAGGTTGTTTACAATTACCAAATATTGAAATTGAAAGATTAGAAAGGGGTATGGATTCTAGAACTTTTCAATCAACAATAAACGTTAACAGAAAGGCTTTAAAGTTTTCATGGAAAGCAAGAGACGCCGAGTTTAACACTTGGGAAGTTGCTCACTTTAGATTATTGGGTGATGATAGAAAACTTCCTTATGGAACGTCAATGTTAGAAAAAGCACGTCGTATTTGGAAACAATTGGTTTTATCTGAAGATGCGATGTTAATTTATAGAACATCAAGAGCTCCTGAAAGAAGGGTGTTTAAAGTATTTGTTGGGAACATGGATGATAAAGATGTTGAACCATATGTTCAAAGAGTTGCCAACAAATTTAAAAGAGATCAGGTTGTTGATAGAAAAACCGGAAACGTTGATTTACGTTTTAATCAAATGGCGGTGGATCAAGATTATTTCATACCTGTTCGTGATGCCACTCAAGCAAGTCCGATTGATACATTACCGGGAGCAACAAACCTTTCTGAAATTGCTGATATTGAATATATTCAAAAGAAATTGGTCACGGCATTAAGGGTTCCTAAAGCGTATCTTGGGTTTGAAGAACCAGTTGGTGATGGAAAAAATCTTTCTCTTTTGGATATTAGATTTGCTAGAACGATTAATAGAATTCAAAAATCGGCCATTGCCGAAATGAATAAAATCGCAATTATTCATTTATATTTAATGGGTTTTGAAGATGAATTATCAAATTTTACATTACAACTTACAAATCCATCAAAACAAGCGGACCTTCTAATGATTGATGTTTGGAAAGAAAAAGTAACGTTGTATAAAGATATGGTTAGTGAAATCGCTAAATCAATTCAACCAACTTCAGCAACTTGGGCTAAAAAACATATTTTTGGTTTTTCTGATGATGAAATTAAAAATGAATTATTACAAATTAGAATGGAAAGAGCGGTTTCTGCAGAACTCGATAACACCGCGACAATAATCACTAAGACAGGTATTTTTAGCACCGTAGATAGACTTTATCAACCAGTAACAGGAGGAACACCCACTAGTGGAGGAGCGGCCCCTGCTGGTGAAGAAGCGGGCGGTGGAGCACCACCACCACCTCCATCTGGACCTGAAGGAGGGGCACCACCCCCAGTACCAGAGTCGATAAAAAAAGATAAAAATAAATTGATTTTAGAATCTTTGGATGATGATTTTGATGAAGATGAATTTTTGGATTTTCAAAAAGTTAATAGCACACTAGGTGATTTAGACGACCATCTTTCAAAACTTCTTGGTGACTAATATTTATTAACATGAGTAAATTAGAAAAACTACCACAAAAAAATTTAAAGTTTATTCTAAAAAGAATGAATGAAGGTATTGAACAATTTGGTGATGGAAGACAATTAATATCCAGCTCAAATCAAAAAATCGTAAGGGACATTTTTAATGATATTGGAATGAATATTAATAATAAAGATATTGAGTTTGTTTTTGCGCTCTATAGAGATAACCCAAATTATTTAACTGAAGAAATTAACATACCTGAGTTACACGAATATGAAATTGTAACAAAAAGATATGCAAGTATTCAAGTTATAGAGTATTGGAAAAATACATATGAAAGCTACTTTGATGACATAGAAGGTGTTGAAGATTATACTTCTTGGTTTGGTGGATATGATTGGTGGAATGGTGAGATGATTGACCGAGACGAATATGATGAAGAAACTAGTGAAACGGAAATAGATGAAATAAATAAAATAAGTTGATATTTATAAAAAAAACAAAAAAAATGAAATTTGGTGAAATAAAATCAAAAATAGAAAATCAACTTACTGAGTCTTACAAGAAAAATTTATTTAAAGATAATTTTTTTATTTTTGAAGAGTTGGTTTTAAAAAATAAAAATATTTCTAAACTTTTTTTCTTGTATGATGAGTTATCAACAAAAAAAGGTTTATCAGAAAATATGGCCGTTGAGTTTGTAAACGAATCAATTATTGCTTACGAAAATTTGATAAATAAAATTCAACCAACACAACTAAAAGAATTAAATGCTTGGGCCGGTCATAACAAATGTGAAAATTCTTACAAAAACATTGATAATTTATTTTCCACAAACGTATTGGCTTTAGAACATAAAATTAAAAGTAAAAAATTAATTTTAGAAAGTTTGAAAGAACCACAAAAAGAAAAAAAAGAAATTATTAAAGTTCCTTTGAACTCTATGGTGTCTGTGGCAAACAAAACTATTTCTAAATTCATATCTACACTTTCTGAATCTGAAAGAAAAGAACTTAAAACTATTTTGAAAACACCAAAACAATCGTTGTTAGAAAATTATAATAACGAAAAGGAAAATGTTATTTCTAAACTTACTACACAAAAAGAAAATCAATCTGACATAGATACAATCAAAACTATTGATGAGGTTTTAGTCAAATTACAAAAGGAATCATTTTCAGAACTGAATTATTATAAAATAAAAAAATTAAACGAAGGTCTTTAATCTTTTTGGATTTTAGATTTTTGGTTATAAATCGCTTTTTTAGTTTGTTCTCTTTTTATTACAGAGGGTTTGACAAATTCCTTTCTTTCAAAAAGAATATTATTTTGTTTAGTTCTAATAACTTTTCCTTTTAAATCTTTTAAAGCCTTTTCAATATTACTTTTTTTTACTTCTACAATTAACATATTTTTTTGTTTGTTGATATAAATATAATAATTTATTAGAATTATACAAAAATAAACATTTCGCATATGAAAAAAATCTATGAAAAAAGGAAAAACAATCAAGTTGAGTGGATACAGAACATTCAAATCTCATTATGGAACAATTGATTCCACAAATTTAAAATCAATCTTTATAAATATTCAAAGTTGGGTTGAGCCAAAAGAAGAAATTGAAAATTGGAACAGAGTTGTATTAAATCTAACAAGATCAATAAAACATTCAGTTTTAGAAAACATAAACAAAAATGTATTTGACACAAAATTTATTGTAGATTTAGATTTAAGAACAAGCGGGATTCAATTAAAAAAGAAATCTTTTATGAATTTAGAAATAAATTTATTTCTTTTAGAACCTGTGGACTTCAAATCACAAAAATTAAAAAAACACGTTAAGTCTTTGATTAAAGAAATCTACAACGATACCATCAATAAAAATAAATATTTTAAGTTTTATTTAACCAAAAATGGAAATATAAAACCAATAAAAAAAGAAATTGAAGTTGGTTGATATTTATAAAGAAAAATATTAAATGGATAATTTAAAAATACTAGGCCCAAGAGATTCAGGTCGTGGGATTCTTGTTGAGTATGATGCGGGTTATATCGATCCGAATGAAAGAAGAAACTTATCTATGATAAGAGAGAATCGTGATATGTTAGATCACTCAAAACCTTTTGAGTTTTATGCCGTATTACAAAAATATAACACCCCAAATAGAAACGGAAGAATATATCCCGAAAAGATTTTAAAAAGGGAGGCCGAAAATTATAAAAAAATGATTCAAAAAGGAACCGCCCTTTCTGAATTAAATCACCCAGAATCATCTTTGATTGATTTAGATAGAGTTTCACACGCAATTACTGATATATGGTGGGAGGGTCCTGTATTATTGGGTAAATTAAAATTACTTACAAGCCCAGGTTTTCACGAAAGAGGTATTGTATCAACAAAAGGAGATTTAGCCGCAAACTATCTTCGTCAGGGGGTTACTTTAGGTATATCATCTCGTGGAGTTGGGTCACTTAAAAAAGTTGGTGAGCAAAACGAAGTTCAGGATGATTTTGAATTAATTTGTTTTGACTTGGTTTCTTCACCATCAACACCTGGAGCGTATCTTTTCAATGATCCAAAAGAAAGATTTAACTTTGAAGAAAATCTTGACGAGGAAAAAAGAATTAACGCAGAAAGACATATTGGTGAAACAGGATCTAAATCGCTTGACTTAATGAATAGATTGTCCGATTATTTGAATAAATAACAAATTATGGACGAAAAATATTTTATAGCAAAAATTACAACCGATATGGTTGATACCGAAACAGGAAAAATTAAAAAAATGAGAGAAGAAAAGTTGGTAAAAGCATTTTCACCAACCGATGTTGAGGCCAAGGTAACCAAAGTTTATGAAAATTATACAATGGCTTGGAGAATAACTTCAATTTCAGAAAGTAAAATTGACGAGGTTATAGAATCATAAAAAATTAACTTTTTAACTTAAAAAAAATTGGGAAGAGACAATAGTCTTTTCCCTTTTTTTTTTGTTTTATTTAAAAAAACAATAACTTTTTCTTTTTTATTGATATTTATTAGAAAAATATTTTATAAAAAGTATGACAAATAACAGAAATGTAGTAGAAGATGCTCTTTTTCAAATCAAGAATTTGGAAGAAACTCTACAAGAAAATGCAAAAGGAATACTTCATTCTACAATGAGTGAAGAAATCAGACAATTAGTAAAAGAATCTCTTAGAGAACAAGATGAAGAAGAGGTTGAAGACGATGAAGTCGAAGTTGATAACACGCCAGAAGATGACGACATGGGAACTGAAGACGAAATGGAAATGGATGATGAAGACATGGACATGGAAGATGAAGACATGGAAGATGAAGACATGGAAGATGAAGACATGGAAGATGAAACTATTGATATGACTGGAGCGTCTGACGCGGAAGTCTTAAGAGTTTTTAAAGCCATGGGAGATCAAGACGGAATCGTTGTTAAAAAAGAAGGTGAAAACATTCACCTAACTGATGGTGATAATGAGTATATGATCCATTTGGGAGAATCAGAAGAAGACCATATGATGGAAATGGACGATGAGTTTATGGAAGATCATGATGGTGAAACAATCTATGAAATAGAAATGGATGAAGAATCTGAAGAAGATACTGTCTATGAAATAGAAATGGATGAAGACGATAACATGATGGAAATGGATGACATGATGGAAATGGATGACATGATGGAAATGGATGACATGGATGACATGGAGGAAATGGATGACATGGAGGAAATGGATGACATGGAGGAAGATTATGACTCAGTTATGGAATCAGTTAAAAAAGCAATTAAAGCTAAAGGTGTTGGTATTGGAAAAGGTCCCAAGTTTAACTACGACAAAAAACCTAACATGAATGGAGGTTTTGATGAAAAAAGAAAAGAAGCTTTTGGAAAAGGTACTAAAGCGATGGGAACAGGAAAAGCCAAATTTGAATATAAAGAAGAAAAACAGTGGGGAGGAAACAAAGGTGATTATAAGAGATCAAAAGGTCAAAAATTAGGAGACGTTAAAGGTCACTATAAAGACTATGAAGGAAAAAAACACCAAACTAAAAAAGCCGAAACTAAAGAAGCTTCAAGAACATTGGGTAATGGATCTAAGGATGGTAGCCGTGGTCTTAGAAAAGCAAGATTAAACAACAGAAACATGGAGTTTAATCCATTTAATCTTTCTGAATCAAATGAAATAAACACTTTGAGAGAAAAAAATGAAGAATACAGAAAAGCTCTTGATGTGTTTAGAACAAAATTGAACGAAGTTGCTGTTTTTAATTCCAACTTGGCTTACTCAACAAGATTGTTTACTGAACATTCAACAACAAAACAAGAAAAAATAAACATTCTTAAAAGATTTGATAATGTTGAATCTTTGAAAGAATCAAAAAATCTTTACAGAACCATTAAAAATGAATTAGGAAATGGTGTAAGTACAGAAAACTCAATAAACGAATCAATCGAAAGAACTGTGAATAAAACTGTCTCTACAGGTTCATCAGCGAATTTAATTGAATCAAAAACGTATGAAAATCCACAATTCTTGAGAATGAAGGATTTGATGACAAAAATAAAATAAACAATAAATAATAAAAACCAAAAAAAATGGGAGCATTATTAGAATCAGGTCTTGTAGGTAACATCGGGTTAAAACACCTTAAAGTTATCAAAGAAGACACAATTAACAAATGGGACAAATTAGGGTTCCTTGAAGGTCTTAAAGGCCACCTAAAAGAAAACGTAGCTCAATTATATGAGAACCAAGCATCTTTCTTGATTAACGAAGCATCTTCAGATGGTACTTCTAACGGAGCATTTGAAACAGTTGTTTTCCCAATCGTAAGACGTGTATTCTCTAAATTGTTGGCTAACGACATCGTATCTGTACAAGCTATGAATTTACCTATCGGTAAATTGTTCTATTTTGTACCAAGAATCCAAGGATATCAAAACCCATCTTCATTAGACGCTAACGGATACCCTTCAACCGGAGTTGCAAATGCTGGTGGTGATCACTATGCACCTTATGGAGCTCCAAACGGACCAAACGATGTAAACGCTGGTTATCCACCAAATGGTCCTTATCCTTACAAAAAAGATCTTTACGATTTATTCTACGAAGGAAATGAGGCAGGATTAGATCCTCCAGGATTGTTTGACTACTCTAAAGGTAAGTGGACTGCAGTAACCGCTAACACTACGGTACAAAAATGGGCTGGTAGTAGTTTAGTTGATGCGACTTTAACTGAATATTCTGGAAACACAAGAAAAGTTCTTATGAAACTTTGTGGTTTCGCTAATGCTGGTACAGGAAAACTTATCGGACCAGATGGTAACGAAATGGATACTGAATCTTTCCTTTCCGATCTAAGAATCTATGGAACTTCAGTTATTTCTGCATCAACTACACCTTGTAATGTATTTACAAGTACTTATAACAATCAAACTGTATTTGTTCCTCTATTGTTTAGAGTTGTAACTCAAATTTACGGACAAGGAATTGTTACACCTACAAGTACTAATACCGCAACTGTCTTTGGAAATAGCGGAAGTGCTAACGGTACAAACATTGGTGATGGTGGTAATTATAACAACGTTTGCTCACAAGACGGTTGTATCTACCTTGAAGTAGATTTATCTTGTCCAGTATGTGCTGATTGTAACTCAACATCATTGGATGGTTACACAGGAACTACTATTTATTCAGGTACTTCTGGTGGTTCATTCTTGGCTTGGTATAGAAGATATGCTGAAATGGAATTCGAAGATCAAATTGGTGAGGTTTCTTTTGACCTTGAGTCAGTAACTGTATCTGTTACAGAAAGAAAACTAAGAGCACAATGGTCTCCTGAATTAGCACAAGACGTTGCCGCATTCCATAACATCGATGCTGAAGCTGAATTGACAGCGTTGTTGTCAGAACAAGTTGCGGCTGAAATTGACCGTGAGATCTTACGTGACCTACGTAAAGGTGCCGCATGGCAATTACGTTGGGACTACAACGGATGGAGAAGAGTTGGATCTACAACATCTTACACTCAAAAAGACTGGAACCAAACTTTGATTACAGCAATTAACCAATTGTCAGCACAAATCCACAAATCTACTTTGAGAGGTGGTGCTAACTGGATCGTTGTTTCTTCTGAGGTTTCTGCTATCTTTGACGATTTAGAATACTTCCACGTATCTAACGCGGCTCCTGATCAAGACCAATACAACATGGGTATTGAAAGAGTTGGTACATTGTCTGGACGTTACCAAGTTTATCGTGATCCTTACTTCCCAGCAAACCAAGTTTTGATTGGACACAAAGGAACTTCATTGTTAGACACAGGTTACATCTACGCACCGTATGTTCCTCTACAATTGACACCTACAATGTATAACCCATTCAACTTCACGCCAATCAAAGGTATTATGACCAGATACGCGAAGAAGATGGTAAATAACAGGTTCTATGCCAGAATTACAGTTGATGGAGTTCGTACATTCGATTTAAGAGAATTGAGATAATCAAATCTTTAAATAATCACAAAAAAGGTCAGAGAAATCTGACCTTTTTTATTATAATAAAAAAACAATTGATTTTTTGGTTAAATATAATATATTTATATTATATGAAGAAGTACATCCCAACTCAAGAAACGATAGAAACAATTGTTAACATGTACAACGATGAGCTTTTAGGTTCACATAGTATATCCAAAAAAGTTGGTTTAAATAAACAAATTGTTTTGCGAATTTTAAAAGAAAATGGAGTTAATTTAGGTCCATCAGGTAGAAGATTTATTGGGGGTAGAGAAGTTGCGATGAAGAAATACGAATCTAAACCAAAAACTAAACAACGTAAAAGAAAAAATTATGAAAATTGGTATGAAAATAACAAAGAACACAGAAAAGAATATCTTAAAAAATACCGTGAAAAAAATGCTGATAAAATCCGTGAAACTAAAAGAAATTACGAAAAAACTCGTAAATCAAATGACCCCCTCTATAAACTAATCAGTAATTTCAGAACCGCAATTTATCAAGTATTAAAAGAAAATAATATTAAAAAAAATGGACACTATTTTGAGATATTAAAATACACACCTGAACAATTAATAAATCATTTAGAAAAACAATTTAGTGATGAAATGACTTGGGATAATTATGGGGATTGGCATGTAGACCACAAACACCCAATTTCATTATATAACATAAAAGAAATTGGTGATAATGAATTTATGAAATGTTGGTCTTTAGATAATTTACAACCTATGTGGAGTGTTGATAATATTAAAAAATCAAATAAATTACTTTAATAAAGTTCTAATTGATTTTGAAATCACTTCTGTTTCTCCAATAGAAAAAGATCCTTTTCTATGGGCACATTTAACGGCTTCAATTAAGTAATAGAGAGCGTGTTCGTCATCCATTGTAGATAAAATTAACTCTAAGTGGTCTTCATTTAGTAAGTCAATTGTATTGAACAAATTACCAAAATTTTTATTTTCTTGTTCCATAACTCAAATATAAGATATTTATAATTATAATCAAATGAATAAATTAGATCAAATAATTAAAAAAGTCATTAAAGAATCAACTGGTGACAGTACGGGAGGAAGAGGGAGTTATATCGCACCTGTTCAACCAGGACTAAGACCTTGGTCAGGTGAATCTTTACAACCATTTACACAAGCAGTTTCTAATTACAAAAGCCCATTAGTTCAATATGATAGTTATGATAAAAGTTGGGATTTAAGAAGAAGTCAAATTCGTGATCTTGAAAGAACTGCGGCTAAAATACAAGATTTTATTAAACGAAATCCCTACTCAACATTTTCAGATGATGACGGAAATATTATAAACCAATATTTTGAAAACAGCAAAGAGGCATCATTTAAAGAAAAAATGGATCCATACACAAAAAAAGTTCCATTTAATGAATGGTTTGAAGTTGCAGATAAAGGAGTTTTGAATGAAGATTTAGCGGTTTGGTTTGGTAAAAAGAAGAAACCTAAAGGATCTTCTCAACCAAAAGGTCCATGGGTTAATATTTGTCGTAAAGTCGATGGAAAACATCCCCCCTGTGGAAGACAAGACACGTCAAAAGGTGCTTATCCTAAGTGTAGAGCGGCCGGTGTTGCTGGCAAAATGAGTGATTCTCAAAAAAGAGCGGCATGTCAACAAAAAAGAAGGGCCGAAAAGAAAGATACTCAAACAGGAAAAGGTCAAAAACCTGTAATGACAAGTTATAAACCAAAGAAAAATATCAAAGAAGATATTTTAATTTCTAAAATTATTGGCAATTTAAAAACAAATTTTTAACAAATTCTTCCCAAGTTTCTTGATCATTTTCATTTCTACCAATATTTGCTGAGTAACAACATAAAACAACGTTATCTTTGGTATATCCTTTATTTCTATCCAACCTATCTAACGACGGTTGTTGAGGATGTTTTGTTTTATCAGAGGGTATGAGTGGTATTTTAAACCAATAACATAAACCATTTTGGTTATCAAACATTTTATTGATATCGTCGACTGTTAATGTGCATTCTATTTTTCTATGTTTTGAATCATGAATAAGAGTGTTTTGCCATAATCTAACTCTTCTTTCTTTTTGTAAGATTCCTTCTTTTTTTCTGTGTTCTGGATCTAATCTTTTTCTTCTTTTATAATCTCGTGTCACTTTTAAAATACATTCTTTACATCTATTTCCTCTTTGAGTTTTATAAAAATCAACTACAGATTTTATTTTTCCACATTTACTACATTGTTGATCCATACTAATAAATATACGGATAAACATAAAAATACAAAAAAAAAGATATTAATCTTTTTTTTTAACAAAATGCTCCTGAACACTTTCTTTTTCCGTCAAGTCCTTTGATTTTTCCTTTGCAGACTTGGACAGCGTGACCATTACTATAAGCTGAGGGGTGAACCTCATATTTTGCTTTGGCGGAGGCTAAACCTCTAGCACAAAGTTTTGTTCCTGTTTTTTTTCTACCCTCGGTCATCATATCATCAGAGTGATTTTCACCTTCTAATTCATTCATCAAAAAATCAAAAACTTGATCCATGTTGTTTTTTGCCTCACTAATATGATCTTGAGCCCAATCGTGACCATTTTCTAAAATTTCTTCAACCATATCATGGTCTAAATCCAACAATAAATCACATTGTCTTCTCATTTGTTCTAAATTTGAAAAAAACATATATCTTGAAGAATGTTCTTCAGATGTTTCTTTAATAACCTTTTTGATAATTCTGTTTAAATTGTTCATAATAATTTTTTTAATTATAAAGTCCGTTTTGTCCTCCCAATTGAACTGCGTTTAATTGTGTTACTTCGTTTCCGTATTCGTTTGTTGCCACTGGATGTGGCATGCTCAAACTGATTGTGTTTCCGCTACAATCTCTTAAACAAAGTGTGTATTCTGTGTTTGCCGATGAAGGTATACTTTGACTACATTCAAAACAAGAATCAAAAAGAGTTCCTAAAGTGTATGGTGGTCCTGATGGTAATCCCCCAACTAAGGTTGCACAATATGTTGTTCCCGATAAAGTGATAGAATAAGTTTCACCTGTTGTTGGGGCGGGAATTACTCCGAAATCATTTACCGCAACAAAAACACCTGGTTGAAAACATAGTTCAAAATTTTGTACTGCCATAATATTTTATTTTATAAATATCTCTTTATTCTGATTTAACATTCACAATAAAGAAATTAATTTGTTGTTTATAAACATTTATTTGACCTGATGTTGTTACTTTAATATCCACAAAGTATTCATTTGGTATTTTATCTCTTGTGTCAAATATAAAATAGTATTCATTTGGCGTTCTATTTAAAGTTGTCCAATCTTGAACGATGACTTCAGTAGTCCCCTCTTTTACATAAACTCTATATTGACCATCAACATTAGGAAGTTGTTTATTTGTTGTATATGCTTGTTTTATAATAACCCCTACTTTTCTAACGTCTGTGTTTAATATTTTTTCATTTTGCTTTAATCCATAATAAGAAAACCCATATTGCGAAGGGTCATTTGTATTTGTTCCAATTTGAATTGATTTTTTAAATGGATATACGGTAAATTCGTTAATTTGGTTTGGCAAATTAAAACCATTTAATTCTATGTTTGACCAAGTATCTGTAAACATACAAGGTGTGTGATACCCAATTAGTGGTGGTAATGTAACTTCATAAACACCTCTGGTTCTTAAACATGTTTGAAGATTTTGAAGACCTTGTATTGGTGTTCCTTGTGAATCGGAAATTGACACCAAAGGAGTGTGGTCCAAATTAATAAAATCGCCGTTTTCATAAATGTATAAATATAATTTATTTGACCTTCCCATAGAAAAATTATTTCTATCGTCTTCGATTAAATCGTTATATGTGGTTAACAAATATGGTTCATAAAAAGTTTGAGTATGACGGGTAAAAAAACCAACTGAATATGTTCCAGTTGTTCCTGATAAATTTTCTACTTGTGGCAAATACGCAATTCCCCAACCCGTTGGGTTTTGAATCACACCACTTAACACATCATTAATTTCTTGTGTCATATCAAATTCAATATCTTCATTTCCAAATTCAAAGTGTTGAATGTCAATAATTGTAATTGCCGAAAATGGAACCAATCCACCATTTCTGTTATTATAAATTCCTGGTTCCTCCCAAGTGTTGATTGTTGTTGTTTCAAACCAATTCGATGGTCTATCAGAGTAAGCCCTGTTTGGTCCTAATACATCAGGAACATCATAAAAATCATATCCCACACCTTCATCCCAATGTTGCGGAAAAGCCGGGTTGAAATTTTTTGGGGGTATTCTAAATAAAATTAAATCAAAAGAGGTTGCTCTCATACTTCCATCTGGCATAGATGTATTAAGTAATTCTTCATTGAATGAAGACGTGTTTGTCATTTTCAAGACATGAGTTATTTGACTATTTTGACAATTTGTAGAAATTGTGCCGTTTGCAATTTTTTCTCGTAATAAATCTAAATTTAAATCAAATATAAATCTTGAATATCCAACAGGGTTTGCAATTCCCCCATCGCCATAGTAGAGTTGCATTACAGGGTTTCTTCCTGTATTTACATAACTATCGTATACTATTGTGTTGTTTCTACTGAAGTAGGAATTAATAATTGACATTTATTTTTTCTTAATAAATATCAATTAATTCTAATATTTTGATTTAATATTGAATTATCTGCGTCTTGTAGGATTTTGTTTATTTCATCTAATTGTGTTCCATCGACTCCTATAGGTATTGGCGCCTCATTTATGTTATGAACATGCGACCCTAAAAATCGAACAATTAAAGTTAAAAGTTTTATTAATTCATTACCTCGAACCATTGGGTCTGTATTTGGTAATATATTCTGTGTAAAATATTCTTGTTCAATACCATACAAAGTTTCTTTTGGTTGTAGATTTATTTTTGATTTTGACGGTATGTCTGTTTTATGAGATAAAAAATAAATAAAATCAGATGCTAACGTTCCGTATGAAACAGGATTTGGGTTATAAATGCTTTGCTTTAATGTTACTTTATCCGCACTTAATTGTTGACCAACGACATTTTTTGACCACACCAAAACACTACCAAATTGTCTATCTGAAGGTAATAGTTTTATTTTTTTAAAGAAATTATTAACCATATTATAATCTGTAGATGCCGAAGAAGATAATTTATCGATATTATTTTTTGTTGGTCTAAAATAAAATGGAAATTGTTTTTCTATTCTTGAATCATTTTCTAAAGGGAATTGGTCATATCCATCAACATTTATTTTTCCATTATTGACTCCATTTATAAATTGATTAATAATTTTAACACCTTCATCTTGAGTTTTTCCTGTGAACTCCAATTTGTATTCAACTCCACTTTTATATTGATCAAGTGGTGTATTCATATTAATTTCAGTGCTTTTAGTTTTATCTTTAGGAAGTAATGAATACAATGAAATATTACCATTGTAAAAAGTTGATCCAGTAACTCCACCTCCTTGTGTAAATCCTGTAATTTGAATTTCGTTTGTTATTTCCCATTCTATTAATTTTTTAACTAATTGTGATTTGTTGGAAAATAATGTTTTTTTAATTGGTTCTAATTGTTTTTTTTCTAAATCAAAGTTTGATATTTGTAAAAACCCCCTATTTTGTCGCGGTGTTGGTAAATTAAAACTTGATGTTTGTGTTGGTATATTTTTTCCTGCTCTTATTAAAACTTCACTTTCCTTTACAACAACATCAGCGGTTCCTCTTCCCAATAAAGCATTATCGCCCGGTTCAGGGTAAATACCCTTAGTTTGACCTTTTAATTCAAAACTCAAGGGATCTTTAATATTATTCGCTTGTTTTAAAAAAACACCAGTGGCTAACATTGATTCAGAGTTGTGCCAATTTTCAAACTTATTGTTTTGGGGTCTTGTTATTGGTCCTTGAATGTAAAATTTTGAATTGTCGTTAACTTGTGTCTTGTTGTAATAAAATATATGAATATATTCATCTACTTCGGGAACTTGACTAATATAATATGGTAATAATGGTAGATAAACTATGGGGTCTTTTTCTGTCCAAATATCCTTTTCAGGATTCCAATCTTGAGGTAATAATGCGGTTTCAACTTGATCAATTGGAACGGCCCTTACTCTTCCAAGCATTAAGGGATCTTGATTGTTAATAACAAAACCTTGAAATATTATTTTATCTGGACTCATTTTATTTTAGTTCTTTCAGAATACTCTTTATGTAATAAATTATAAGTGTTTTCTAATTTATCTAAATGATGTGTTAGTTTTATTAAAGATTCTTTTGTGAGTTTAAAGTCTTCTTGTATAAAATCCATTGCCAACTGAAGATCTTTATTTGATCTTTCTTTGTATTCTTTAATTATCAGAAGTATTTCTCCTGATTTTATTTTTTTTTCGTTAATATTAAATGAATTTTCCATATGCGTCTTTTGGTATTGTAATTCCTGCTGGTGTAACTGTTAATGGTCCTATTCCTATCGCAACTTTTCCATTTTCGTCAATTTCTTGCGAATTCCCATCGATAACTGCCTTAATTGATGCTAAAAATTTATTTGGACTTCCGTCAGGCATTGGCCCTGTTGGAATTCCCAATTCTTGTAAATTTTGAACGGTATTCAAAAAAGATCTTGTTGGCGAATACCCATCCAAAAGTTTTGCAGACAACAACAAAGGTAAAGGTAAATCAGATCCAGACTCTTTTAATTTATCCAATCGTTTTTTAACACCAATATTTAATAATTGTAATAACTCATCCAAAACACTTTTACACTCTCTAAAATCTTTAGCCCCTTGAGTTAGAGGTTTGACAATTGCAACTATTGAAAAAATTATTTGATTAATTTTTTTCTTTTTTTCATCAGTTATATCTTTTAACAACAATGCAACTAAAGTTTTTATTTCTTTTTTCAACTCATCAAAAATTGCCTTTGTAAAAATAGCAGAAATTTTTGTTAAAAATTGATTGAAAAAATTTTTAAATTTTTTTAAAAAATCTTGTATGTTATTAATTTGATTGAATATTGGTTGATTTAACATTCCTGCTGAAATCATTATTGGTAGAATTGCTTTTGGTGATAATACAGTATTTACTATTGCTTTTACAAATTGTCCGAAAAAACCTGAATCCACCGATAGTTTATATGTTGCTTCATTATCAATAACAGGATATATAATTCCTAATGCTGCGTTTATTTCGTTTACATCTGAGGTATTTTCATTGAATTGTAAATTGTCTAACGCTGTTAATACCGCATCTAAATTCATTGGTATTTTGACATTATCACACTCCTCAAACTCAATAACCCCCAACTTTATATCGGAAGTTATTTGATCAATAATCCTTAAATCAATATCGTTAAATTCATAAAATGATTCATCTACGTTATCAATTTCAGAAACTTTGGATGTTCCACCAACATTTATTTCTTTGTTTGAATCGGAACAAAGTCCTAAAATTCTTTGCATAATCGTCAAAGATTTTTGAATTGTTCCTAATTTTAACTTCCCATCTCCTTTTCCGAAAGAAATTGCTCCCGTAACGTAATCTACTAAGTTTGTAAAAAATGTTTTATAGTTTAAAATGTCAATTGAACTGTAATAATCGTTTAAGAATTCATCAATAGTTGGAAAATTTGATCTTGGTTTTAGATCAACTTTGAAAAAACTTCCCTGTATTGTTTGGGATGTAATTGGATCAACGTATGAATCAACATAAGATATATCAAAAAGATTTTGAAAAGATGTCCCTATATAGTTATTTCCAGCGACAGACGAATATGTTTGATTCAAATTTTGAGTTCTTTCATACAATTCTCTATTCATTGAAAATGGAAATGTTCCATATTGTATTGGTTTTTCTTCATAAAAAAACTTTCCAATTTTGTCATCTGTTGGTAATTCTAAAACACCAAATAAATCTACAGATTTGACAGGTATGTAGTATGTAGTGTTAAATTGATATCCTTGAACATTACTACAAGCTAGCGCCGACTTAACATTTTCAATAATTAAATTTTTGATTTCTGGTTTTATTTTTTTTAAAGAATTTAAAAAAATTCTTTTAATAAACGTGTCAGTTTCAAGACCAGATCCTTTAATTTGTTTAAGCTGTTTAATTAATTCATCTGTAAAAGTAGTTGCGTTGGCTGTATGTTTTTTTCTCCATTTAACAAAATCACCTAGTTGATTTGAAATAAATTTATTTGCCGGTTCTTCTGAACTACCAGCCTTTTTTTTCAGTTCATCATAATTTTGTTTATATTGTTTATAAGTTTTATAAACATTTGTCTTGTCAGCCGCTTTTTTTAGATCGTTATTAATATCAACCGCCATATCATGTTATTTTTTCATTTTATATGTGCTATCATTATTTATATCTTTTTTTAATAAATTTTGAAATGTTTCATCGTCAATATCTAAATCCGATAATGTAAAATCCTCTTCTTTTTCTGTATTTTTTTGCCACATTTGAGATTGTAATTTTGATAACGTAAGTTTTTTCTCAACACAATCATTTATTATTTTTTGTTGTTTTTCAATAACAGGACCAATCAAAGTCATATCTTCAGGTTCTTTCATCATGGTCAACATTTTATTTTGAATTCGTATAGCGGTATTTCTTTGTTCCACAAGTTCATTATAAATTTCTTGCATCAAAGATAACATTGATTCTTTAGTCAAATTGATTTGTTTTTTTGGTGGTCTTGCCATAGTATATAAATATTAACTTTTAACTAATTCTTGTATTAAATCAAAATATAATTTTTTATATTTTTTTATCGAGTTTCTGATTTCTTTCGTAGAAAGATTAGTCATTTCTCTCAACTCGAATAATATAATATTTTTATTAAATTTATTATTGTTAGTGTCTGGAAATATAGTTCCATAGTTTTCAAAAAGATCGTATATTGCTGCTCCTAATTTATGTTCTTGATCGTTTATGTCAATATTATCAATATCTTCTTTTAATCTTTCTAAAAATTTTTTTATAATATATTCTGAACTTAAAACATCTTCATCTATGGTATAAGACATTTCTTCTCTGTTACACAAGTCAGAAGAAATGTCCTCATACGATATTTTTCTATTTGTTTCTTTTTGGTCTTTCATTATTTGACCCATAAGATAATTTTTACAAATAGTTCCAAAATAAGAATAAGCCTTTTTTTCTTTTGATGGTTTAAACTTATCTATTTTAGTCATAAGAAATGAATGTGTGTCTATGTGAATTTCTTCATAATTCATATCTTTCCTGTACAATTTATATCTTCGTATGATCGAAGATATCATTTTATCTAAAGGGTCTCTTAAAAACTCATTGTAAATTTTATTTTTTTCTTCGTAAGTTTCAGCTATTAAAAAATTTTTAACCGCCGTCTCTTCTCTTTCGTCAAAATAATTATTAGTTGTTGGTTTTCTACCTTTCTTTTTCTTTTCAAAAACTATGTCATTTTCACTACTAGACATCAAATTTCTTGAGGTTCATAATTTATTTCTCTTTCAGTGGTAAAAAGGTATTCTTTTTTCGCGGTCTCAATCCAAAATCTTGCTTCATCTTGATTCATTTTGTTTTCACCATTTTTGTAATTCCAAAAAATTGATCCTTCTCTCAAATTCATATGTTTATATCCGATTCTAGGAATTGTCATAATTTTTGCCGAATTATGTGTCAGACGTAAAAACAATTCATAACCAAAAGTCAATTTTAAATTTGATTTCATTCCACCAACTTCTTGATATTTTTCTTTTTGAAAAACCATTCCAGATGTTTGAAAATTTTGGAATGTTTGTAAAGTTTCGTTTGTTAAAATGCCAATTTCAGATGATATGTTTGCGGCAAATGTTGCTTCATTTGTAAATCCAGCAAAAACTAATTTCTCATCTACGTCAACAACTATAGGTAAAAATGCGTGAACATCTTTGTAAATATCCATATAATTCAATGCGTTTTTAAACCAAATGTTTGAATACTCGTCATCAAATTCTAAAATAGAACACCAATTAGAAGTCGCAACTTCAACACCATAATTTACTTGTTTAGCAAAATTTGGCTGCTCTGACCAAGTTTTAAAAACAACGTTTAACTCTTCAAAATTATACGATGTTAAATGATTTTTTAAAAGATCTTCATCTCCATGTACAATGATTAATTCGTTTACATGTTCTTTTTGGTTTTTGACTGATTGGATACATTTATCAAAAAAGTCTTCGAAACCGATCGCTTTTGCCGATTTAATCGGTAAAATAATAGATATTGTGTTTTTCTTGCTCATAATTAAATTGTTTCAAATTTAGAAAGTTGATCTTCAAAAGAAGTTATACGTTTTTGAAAAATTTCTGAAAATAAGTTTAATGTATCATTTTCAAATTTTTCAATCGTGCTAATTGTTTCAATAGTTTTTTGCATTTGTTCAAATAAAGAAGGATTCAAATTGTCTTCTAACCAATTTTGTATAAAATCAGAAAGGACATCTACAATAATTGTTTTGTTATTAACCCAAAGACCATTATCTTCATTCATCCAAGAAGGCATGATATCAGGAACCAAACCTAATACTGGAATACCCATTTTCATAGATTCAAGTGGAAATGTTCCAAAAGAACTTGTTTGATCAATCCAAACAGAAATGAAACTATCTTTCATAGCGTCAGCAAATTCAATTTCACTTAGACCTCTCAGATCTCTAAAAGTAATCCATCTATATTGTGGAAATTTAATATAAAAAGTTTTAATCAAATTTGCCGTGTCCCTTGCGTCTCTTGTGTGAATATTTATAATTGTTTTTGGTGGAAATTCGTTTCTTTTAAAGTTTTCAGAAACACATGGTTCAACAATGTCTATTGACACATTTCTCATAACAGATTCAATTAATTCTTTTTGTTTACTTGATGTTGTAATACACTTATAAAATCCTAATTGACTCCAAGATTGACCTGGTTGTAATGTTTCAAAGATGTGATCAAAAGCCTGACTTAATACAATTTTTCCACAAGGTAATTTTGTAATCTGATCCATTACAAACCCATAAATTTCAGGAATGATAATCAAATCATCAGGGGAAATTTCTAAACTTGTGCCTTCAATAGACCTGTGAACAAGTTCTGTCATGTATTCTTCTCCCATCCAAGAAGAAACACCAAAATAATCAGGTTTTTCATGTAATATAATGGCATTGTAACCATTCTTTTTCAGTGTCATTGCCATCTGATAAATGTATCTAACAGATGCTTTTACGTTTCCTTTTGTGTCTTGTACCATAAAATAAATCCTTGAAAGTTTTTCTTTCATGTTATTTATGGATCTTTCTAATTTTTCAAATTGATCGTTGTTCATGTTTTTAATTATAGTTTATTTATTATGTTTTTAACTCGTAAAGTGTTAAAAGAAATTTTGAATGGTATTGTTAATTCACTATTATTTGGTCCCAATTTTTCATCAACGGGTTCTGATTCTGTAAGAATTGTTTCGACCATCATTTTTACCATTTCATATTTTATCAAATGAAATTGACTTTCTCCCGTTGTGTTCAAAAACTCAACTTCTTTTTCTAATTTATCTAAATCAATATAGTAGTTTTCACCAAATAGACTAAATAGCATTTTGTTTTATGTTTTTAATAATTTCAGCAAATTCAGAAAGATAATTAATTTCTAAATCTGTTTGAATGTGTTTATTGTAGATTGTGTTATATTTAACAACAATTTTTCCTACTTGTTTTTCTAATAATAAGTTAGGATCTGACGTAAGTAAAATATCAACTTGATTCCACATGTTATTTTTAGTAATTTCACCAAAAAAAACTATTTTTTCTAACAAACATCCAAATTTGGATAAAAAGAAAAGTGATGATGGTTTTGATTTTCCTATTTCGCTCGATACAATTAACAATTCATTTTCGTCTCTTAATTCGTGATATAAATCATTTAAAATATTAAATGTTGTCATTTCTGTTGAAGGAGCGTGTCCAAATAACTCCATAGCATATTCTTCATACATAAAATTAAAAAGTTCTTCTTTGCTCTGAAAGGCAAAATGACTGAATAAATCAAGGCTATTTACTTCAGATATTTTTTTGTATTCAAAAACATCTGTTGAGGATTCGATTAATTCAGTGTTTCCTGACAAATCCAATTCATATGTCTGTCCCAAAAATTGATCCTCTTCTTTATCAATTAAATGTTTTTCATATAATTGTTGAAATTTTCCAATCGTGTCTCTTAACACTCCATTAATATCAATTCCTATTCTCATCATCGTATTTTTCTAATATTTTTGAAATCAAAGGGTTTCTAACGTTTTTGGCGTTTCTAAAATCGTAAACTCCAATATCATCAACACCACTAAATCTTTGCAACGCATCATAAAGACCCGATTGTTTTTTGTCTTTATATCTGTCTGTTTGTTCTAAATCGCCAGATATGAAGAATTTACTATTAAACCCAATTCTTGTCAATAGCAATTTCATTTGGTTTGGAGTTGCGTTTTGTGCCTCCTCAAAGATTAAAATTGAATTATCAATATTCATTCCTCTCATGTATGCTAAAGCAAAAACTTCAATAATTTCTGCGTCTTTTAGTTTTTCTCTTGATTCTTTTCCAATTATTTTATTTAAAAGATAATACGAAGGAAAAATGTAAGGGTCTAATTTTTCTTCTAAATTACCAGGAAGACTACCTAATTTTTCTTCGGCTTCCACCGCTGGTCTTACAATAATTATTTTTTCATAACCATTATTAGAATCCATAAGTAAATCCACGGCCGCTTTCATTGCGATGTATGATTTACCAACGCCAGCAGGGCCTGAACATATAGTTATTTGTTTTGACATTAATATATCATAGTAATCTTTTTGATTTTCAGTTAAAAATTTACTCTTACTTTTTCTTTTTATTACTGAATTAATAAAATCTTTTTTTGATAATGGTTTGTTTGTTTGTTCCTCAACTAAAGGAGTTGGTTTTTTTCTTGTCATAGTTATTTAACGAATCTTTTTGATGATTCTTGATTATAAAATTTTTTTGTCCAAAAATTCATGTTAAAAAAGTTACACCTATTATTTTTTTTTATTATTTATTTTTTAAAATAATTTAGCCAATATTCTATCATCTCATCTAACATCATTTCAAAAGTATATTCAGGTTTCCACCCCAATTGGGTTCTAATTTTTGTTGAATCCCCTTTTAAATAATCAAGTTCTTCTGGTCTAGTAAACTTATGGTCTTGGCTTACATATTTTGAATAATCTAATTCTAATTTATTAAAAACGTACTCTACCATATCTCTAACTGAGTGAGTAATCATTGTTGATACAACAAAATCATCAGGAGTGTCGTTATTTATTATTAAGTGCATTGCCCTAACATAATCTTTTGAATGTCCCCAATCTCTATAAGAGTCCATATTACCCAAAACTAATTGATTTGTTAATCCTAATTTAATTTCTACCGCAGTTTTAACTACTTTATTTGTAACAAAATTAGAACCTCTTCTTGGTGATTCGTGATTAAATAAAATACCATTAGATGCGTGTAATTTATATGCATTTCTGTAGTTTCTAACAATATTATAACCAAATACCTTTGAGCATCCGTAAGGCGATACTGGATTCATTGTCGTAGTCTCTCTTTGAAATCCATCGTTGTCAACCGAACTTCCAAACATTTCTGATGAACTCGCTTGATAAAATCTTGAGTTCGGACAAGCTCTTCTATATGCTTCTAAAATATTAATAACACCTATTGCGTTAGTCTGAACTGTAAATTGAGGGATGTCGTAACTTATTCTAACGTGGCTTTGAGCCGCTAAATTGTAGATTTCATCTGGCTGAATGTCGGTTAACAATCTTTCTAAACTACCTTGATCTAAAAGATCTCCATAATAAATGTGTAATTTATTTCTAATTTCATCAGTAAATCTACTTTGTTGGTTTTCAGAAACTGAATTTCTTCTAATTATCCCATGAACTTCATATCCTAACCCTAAAAGATATTCTGATAAATATGACCCATCTTGGCCATTTATACCTGTAATAAATGCTTTTTTCATTGATTTATTTTTATTTTTTATTTTTTAAAAATTGACATCTGCGTTAAATCTGGCCAATCATTATATACCCATTTTCTTGGTGGTGTGTTGATTGCCTTTTCTAATTTGTCTAACCCTAATTGAGCAGTTTCGGGTGTCATATAGTAATGATAACCAATACAATCTATATCTTGATCCCTCCAAGGAATGTTTGGTAATCTACCATCATACGACATTTTTTTTAAATTAATATAATCATTTTTGTCATCAAGTAAAATCATACCACCTCTTCCTAAAGACAAATGTTTTTGGTATTGGAAACTAAGACACATAAACGTGTTTGGAATATAACTATCTTTTTTCCATAGAACCGCAGCATCAATTATTCTTTTTTTATCATAATTAAGGGTGTAATAATCTTCCCATTCCTCATCTCTCCATTCTCGTTCTAATCCCATTTTTTCTGCTAAAAATGGTATGGACAGATATGTTCTTTTTGGGACATTTATTTTTTTTTCTTTAGTATACCTTAAACACAACTCAATACCGTGCGTGCAACTATCAACCGCAATTGCGTACGGAGACCCAAAAAAATTAGAAATTTTATTTTCAAATGTAGTTATAATTTCAAATGACATAGTAAAATGTTTTTATTTATCTTCAATGAAGGTTTTAAAAATGTAGTCCTCCGCATGAGGAAAGTCAATTGATCTTTTTAAGTTATCTATTACCGCATCAATTTTACTATGATACAGTTCAAATGATAAATCTTCAATTTTGAAGTTATCATCTAATATTATTATTCCATCCGTATTGAAGTAATTCCCAATATTACTAATCCCATAATAAATCGGTATTGTTCCTGTCATAAAACAATCTGTAATTTTTTCCGTAAACATATTTGAATATGTTGCATTCTCCATTGCAAATGAAAAACAATAATCTTTTAACCCATCTTCTTTATTGTTTATTGGGTTATAACCTCTACCAAAATGATCACAGTCTTTAGAAAATTTATGAATCATTCGTTGTCTATAAATGTGTTCCGAACACATGGTTTTGTTTGATGCAATCATAGAAACCAATTTAGTTTTTGGATATATTTCACCGTGAGATAAATAAGATTTGGCACTACATTGGGTAAGTTGAAAAATATCTGATGACTTGGATAACTCTACATCATGTGTAAAAACTTTTATGAATTTATTCTTTAATAATTCAATATTATTTTTAGCCCATTCATATAAATGTGGTATTATTGTTTTTGATTCACATAACCACCCATAATTTTTAGTTTGATCATTAAATGGTAAGTGTAAACCATTATCAATATGTATTGATATTGAAGCAGATCCGTCTTTAACCCACTCAATAAATTTTGGGGGTAAATCGTTTGTTGATATACTATGTTGGAAACCTCCACCAATCATATTAATTTTAGTCTTCATTATATCCTAATAATTTAGCGTTTTCAATAATTTTTGTTGGATTAATTTTTTTAATTAATATTGCTGGATTTCCTTTATAGACACCCCATTCTTCAGTATCGCCCATAAGTAAACTACCGGCAGTTAACAAAACTCCACGTCTAAGTGTTGATCCGGGTAACACAATGGAATTAGTTCCTACATTTGAGAATTCTTCCATGATAACAGGTTCAACTATTTGAGTGCCTTTTAATTCTTTTGGTATCATTGCCCCAAATAAACCACTTTCATCGAATCTATCTGAACCACAAATTATTCTTGATCCAGCCATTATATTATTAAATCCATTCGCAATAAAATGACCGTTTTTACCTCCGATAATAGTAACATATGGACTTATATGTACGTAAGATCCTATTGTGACATTTGTGGAACAATAAACTCCTTTATCAATAGAAACGTGAGACCCAATAATTTCTAAATTTTGTTTTACGACAACATCGTCATCAATAATTACATCGTCACCAACAACTTTAATCATATTTTATAAAATTTATTTAATGTTTTTGAAAAAAATAGAGATGAGTTATTAAGATTACTTAATTTATATAATAATATACCACATTTAGATAGCCCAATCATGTCAACAAAAGAGTCCACCCAAAAATATTCAAGATGTAAATTATCAAGTTGATATCTAAAGTAATCGCCACCAAATTCTGTTTTATTTATATTACTTATTTGATTATTAATTATATCAAAATTTTCTTTTAAAATCAGTAAAGAATGTTCATTGTCACTAGAAACAAAAATATTTTCAATATCATTTTCGTTAATAATGTTTTTAATTGAATCAACGTATTCTTGAGTTGACCCACCTTTGTGTAGTTCAATATGGTGTTCTAACATATCAGTTAATCTAACATGAACACCTAAAGTTTTCTCATTAATTTTAGAGTTTATTTTATTTAACACATTTTGTTTTATTTTTATTTTACCACAAATTATTTGTAATTTTTTTAACTCTTCTGTCCCATATAAATCGTTATGATTAATATAAGTTTTAATAAAATTTGCAGTTAAAATAATATCAGGATTTATTTTTTTTTGATCTAAAACATAATCAAATGGATTAATCATTTCCGATCCCAATATTCTTTCCGAATAATGATATCTATCATTATCTAATTCAATATAGATATTGTCAATTTCATCCACATTTGGGATGTCATTTAAAATTTGTTGTATTGCAATCGTGAAGGTTGAAAAAATTCCTCCACCAACGGTTTTAACTAAAACATTCATATTATTTTCCCCAAGATTCCCACACAAATGGGTAGTCAAAATTTATTTTAAATCCATTATCTAATAAATTATTACGAATTTTTTCACGTCTCTCAACATCATTTTCAAACCCCAAATGAAATTGTATTTGTATATTTTTAAATTTATTAATAGATCCTGTTAATATCATATTCTCTAAAAGTGGGTATTCATCACCTTCAATATTAATCTGTATAAGATCAACGTATTCTAAACCAAAATTATTTAGAATGGTATCGATAGTATTAAATTTAACATTTATTCCATCCCCATTAATTAAATTAGATGAAGTCCCATCTCCTCCCATATAGATAATACCACTTCTATCTTCAATTCCAACACCAACATTTAATAATTTAACTTTGGGGTTATTCTCAAATTTGGATACCATCCCATCATAAAAACTAGAAACAGGTTCCACAATATAAACGTTTGGGTTATATTTTTCAATCATTTGTTGTGCCCAAACACCAGTGTATCCACCTAAATCCATAATAACCGAATTTTCATTTAAATCATATGTAATGTTATGGGTATAATCTCCTCTATCATTAAACCATCTACTTATCTCAACACTATTTAAAGTTAAATTATTCATTTGTTATAAATGTTTTATCTAAAGATTGTCCCTCATATGGTCCTGTTTTATATTCATAAACAACAGTATCTTGTTCTAGAATTTCATATGTGTGACCACCATATAAAGTAAAACTGGCATCTCCTGGATATAAAATTGGAGTTGCAATAATTTGATCATCAATATCAAACAATATACATCTAACACTACCTTTAATAACAATCCAAGATTCCTGAGCGATTTGTTCAGTATAATGTCTATCTTTAGTGATATGTTTATGTGGTGGAAATGTTTTATTTTTTTCCATCTTTAATGTTGCACATTGAATAAAATTATTTTCAGGTATAACTTCTGTTCTACCATTAATGTCACTCAATCTATTAATTATGTGTAAAAGTTTTCCTTCTTCAACTTTTGAATAAATTTTTTCCATTTTTTTATTTATTTAAAACTATCCATTCAGGTGGGAATAGAGTTGATGTGTTATGGTTGGCGTTTGCAGAACCAAACCATTTATTTGTTGTTATTACTTTTTTATTTTTGTTTTGATTTAAGTATGCCGCCCACCAACTAAATGTACTATTACAAATTATGTTGTCTTCACATAAACTCATTGTATACAAATCTAACCAATCTTTTTTTGTTGTGTAGAATATTTTATTGGGTAAATAATCAAACATATTTTTAATACCATCTAAATCATCGCTGAAAATTAAATATGTTTTATTTATACCAATTATTTCGGTTGCGGTTTTGAAATATTCATTTGATTGTTGTGGATGATGGTTTGGATATTTTAAATAATCTCCTCGTCTAACGTGTATTGATACATAACTATTAACTTCAGGTAAGGTTTTTAATATATCGTTTTTAATTTCTTCCGTAGGTTTAAAAATATCTATAATAGTTTGTTTGTTATTTATAAAATATTTTTCACTCTGAAAATACCCATCTAATAATAAATTAATCCCTTTATTGTATTTTATTTCTTGGTAATTAAATTGGGTTTCCGTATGGACAAAATAATTTTGTGAAAGTGAATTTATGAATTTAATATTTCTTAAAAGATTATTTGTGTATGTATCATAGTTTGGATCTATATTAGGTCTTACAAATTCTTTAGAAAAAATGTAATCAACATTATTATCTATTGCCGTACTTATTGTTGCCGCAAGTTTAAACATTACATTACCAATACCACCTCTATGATTTGTTGTTATATAATTCATACGGTTTAAGACTTCTTATTTTATTAACAACTTCAGTAACTTTAAACATATTAACTTTATGATCGTTTAATGGATTACCTTCATTATATATATAATTTATATCACTCATGAATTTATAATGTTCAGGGCCGCACATTTCAACCATAGGAAACATAAATGATAAGTCTCCAGCAACACTCCAATAATCCCCATTTTCATCTTTTAAATCTTCTTGTTTTATCTGTCTCCATAAAAACGATTTCCAAGTTCTTAAATGGGTTAATGTAAAAACTTTTTGTCTAATATTTACAAAATCTTTATGTGGTTGTGCAAACCCAGGTCTGCCATCATGATATCTAAAACTACCGTTTGCTAACCAAACATCTCCAAAGGAATATGTGTCTACAACTCTTTGAAATGTTTTAGAATCTGGTAACCAATCGTCTCCATCAACCTCAACACAAATGTCTTCATCATTAACATCATATTCACCTCTTATTATTTGATCGTAGTTACCTGGCTGATACAATTTTGATTTATTTTCAATTAAAACAAATCTTTCATCATTTTTGATAAAATTTTTTATTTTTTTTGTGGTGTTATCCGTAGACATATCATCTGTGATATAACATATAAAGTTTTTATATGTTTGTGACAAAATGCTTGAAAGGCATTTATTTATGTAATTTTCACAATTATAACTTGTGGTTAAAATGATTAATTTCATTGTGTTAAAATTTTATAATACTCTTCTTTTATTTGTTTAACAACTAATTTAGAGTTAAACCTATCTAAATCTTCGGGCACTTGATGTAATTCTTTACTTTTAATATTCCCATTTCCATCTACATCGTAGATCCATCCAGGTTTACCAGTTAACCAACCTTCAATTGTAGTTCTTCCTAATAAAATTCCTGCAGTTTCTTTACAATTTTTAACAAAATAATCCACATCGTAAGTGGAATCAAAATATTTAACATGTGAGTTTGTTAAAATAAGTGGTAAATATTTTCCGTGATTTTTACCAACTAACCATAGTTCTCTATTATCATTTCTTGTATAGTCAACTAAATCAAAAATTGTATTTTGTCTTGTATAGTCTATTGTCCCAACAAATAAAGTATAACCATCATCTCTTGTGTTTAATGTGTTGTATTTCTCAATGTCAATTGGGTTATAAATGACTGTAATTTTTTCTTCTGGAATCCAAAAATTATTTACTAAATGATTTTTAATTTGAGGTCTAATTGCGATATATTTTTTTATGTTAGGATGTAAAATAGGATTTTCTAATTGATATATCTCAGAATGGATTGAACATATCATTTTTTTGTTTGGAAAAATTTTTAATAGTGTTTCGGTAACTGGATAATGTTGTGAGTGAATAATATCGTAATTTTTATTTTGGAATGTTGATGATAAATTATGGGTTTTGATTCCAAAACTTCTTGCCAAATCCGTTAATGGACCTCCAATATTTGGTGATGTTACCGTAACTTCACATCCTAAATCAATTAAGTTTTTTGCTAGTTCAAAAACATACATTTCTGAACCTGTGTATTCTCTAAATAATAGACAACCTATTAATACTTTCATTATTATTTATTTAAATATTTTGTTATAATTTTCTTTTATGAATGGTAATAAAGTATTATCAAAATCATATGATTCTTTTTTAATTGACTCACTATTTTTACCTCTAGTTTGACTTTCAAAGTGATATGAAACTAAACTACCGTCGTAGTAATTTGTAAAACCTGAAATCACACAAGAAAGGTTTAACTCAACATCTTCAAAACATGTCGTGTAATTTTCATTGAAGTTTCCTACGTTTTTGAATACTGATTTTCTTATCATCATTAAAGCCGCAGTGTTTCCGTAAACACTTTTGATTCCATTTGTAAACAAATAATAAGACCCTACATTTGCATGTGTTACTATTAGGTTTTTGTTATCCCCTAATTTAAATATAATTCCGTCATGTTGAATTGTATTATCTTCATAATGTAATCTTACACCCACCGTTCCAACTTTAGATTTTTCTTTAAAGATTTTTAACATCCCATAAATCACATTATTTAATATCTTAATGTCATTATTACAGAATAATAAAAATTCATAATCATCATTTATATGATTTTTAACAACATCGTTATTAATCTTGGCAAAATTGTAATAATCGTATTCAATTAAATTAACATTACCTAACGATAAAATTTGAGATTTAATTTGATTTTTTTCATCATCTGTTGATCCTGTATCGGCAATAAACACATCAAACAAATTTGAATTACAGTTATCATATAATGACTTTACACAATTATATAACATATCAACTTTACCTTTTGTTGGAATTATAACCGCAACTTTGCCAATATTTTTTAATGGTTTTTCCTTAATTATAGGAACATAAACTTTTGATGGTTTTAAATCTAATGGTAATTTATCTCCCCACTTCCCAACAAATTTTTCCTTACTTTCCCAAAATTCTTGATTTGGTTGACCGACAGACTCATGTGTAATTTCAAATGAAGAGGTCACGCCAATTTTAACACTATCTAAATAATTTGGTAAACAGAATCCATGATCGTAAAAGTGGAACTTACCAATTGTTTCATCAAAGTGGTGTTTAATTTTTGTTTTATCAAAAGAGATGAATAATCCATCAATTGTAACAACAGGAATTAAATATGGTAGTTTAACCGAATATCTATTAATCCATTTTTTTTGACCTTCAGGATGGTGATAAACTTGACCAACCATTGTTTGATGCATCTTTTCCCAATATACACCTGATTTAGGAAAGTAACAAGAACCTGCCTTTCCAATTACACCAAACTCGTTGTTATTTGAAAAATCTTCTATAAGTTTTTTTCCCCAATTTTTTTCTAATTTTATATCGTTATGACAACAAACAATAATATCGTAAATTGATTCTGTAATACCACTATTATACACTTGAGCTAGTGAGTATTGATTGTGATTAACATATTCTAATACTTGAACGTCTTTTACACCAACAGTATCTAACAAATGTTTTTTAAATTTGTTATTATATTCTTGATTTTTATGTGTTGAGTATATTATTGTGATCATTTTTTAACTTATAAAAAAATTTAACGCCGATAAATCTTCAATTTCATTTCTATTGTGCGGATCAAAATCACTTAAATTTCTTATAGAATTGTTATCAGCTCTTCTTCTATTTACTTTAAGTTTAAACTCTTCAAATGTTTTTGTAAAGTAATGATTTAATTGGGCAGTTTCATCGTTTTTGTTGGTGTTAAATGGTCCTGATCCCACATGATAAGTTGGGTCAACCCAATTTAAATTACTAGCATAATGAGGTGAATTAAATACAGGGTTTGATGATAATTTACAAATTGTTTTAATGTGTTGGTCTACCCCAATTTGTCTTTTGGTAAATCTTTTTAATACATTATAATTGTTTTCAACAAACTTATTTCCCCCATCTCCAAAAAACACCCAATTTATTGCCACACTAGAGTAGTCGTTGTAATTTTTCAAAAAATCAGATATATTATTGTGTTTTTTCAAAACTAAAAATTCATCTACATCAAAAAAAGCGGCCCAATCATAGTTCTTTCCATGATTGTTTATAAAATTGTTATAAGAGTTATTCTGTTGAGCGTCACCATCAAAAGGTATTTTTACAACAAAACTATCATTATCAAATAAACTACATCTCCAATTGTTTTCATAGATAAAAACATTTGTAAATCCTAATTTTTTATAATATGAAACCCATTCTTCAATATAATGGTCTTCGTTTTTTGAAATACAAACTAATGCGACTTTCATATTCCTGTTGATCCAAATCCATTATCATTTCTGTCTTTGGATTCTAAATTATCTTTTTCAACTAAATTAACCCATTTTCCTGAAACTACTGGGCAAAGAACCGCTTGAGCAATTTTTTGACCTTTTTCTATTTTAACTTTTTCTTTTGTTGTATTAAATAAAATTACTTTTATTTCTCCCAAATATCCTTGATCTACCGTGCCAGGCGAGTTTAACACCATCAAACCTTGTTTTAAAGCCAATCCACTTTTTGACCTAATTTGAATTTCATAACCTTCAGGAATATCAAAGTGTAATCCTGTTGATATTAATTTTCGATCAAAACCATGAATCCAAATTTCTTCTGTGGAACATAAATCAAAACCAGAGTCTGATTGATATACATAAGAAGGGGTTTTTGCGTCCTCATTTGTTTTTTTATAAGATAAATCAATCTGTTGAACATAATCTTTTAAATCCTGCTCCAATTCTTTTATGTCCAATCCTAATGAATCCATAATGACATTGTAGTCAATTTCTTCATTTGAAACATCTTCCAAGATTTTTAATAGATCTTCCAAGTCTTTTTCATTTACATTATCATCAGTTTCCTCTGTCATTTTAAATTTTTTAATTTTTTTATTGATTGAATCAATACATCAACATCTTTTTCACAATATTTTGATATTTCAGTAAGTTTATTATAACTCCAATACGCTTCATGAACCATACCCCCATTTACCTCACCATCTTTTGGTGTTGGTATCTCTAAACAAGCACACATCAAATCCAAAGATCCAATTGAGGTATATGCTCCATATTGCCAAATTTCTTTTGTATCAATTGCTTTTATCTCCCAAGGTTTTGTATCATATGAAGGAAGAAGTTTAGATGGCATAATGTCATTAATAATCATTCGTTTTGCCAACATCGGGATGTCAAAGTTCTTTAAATTATGACCACATAGATAAAAATCTAATTTGTGACAACGATCCAATAAGTTTCTTACGTCAATTAAAAGTTGTTTTTCATCATCGCCAGAAAATGTTTGTCTTTTAACATCACCGTTGTCCAAAACAAACGCCATAGAAACACACACGATTTTAGCAAACTCAGGAACAAGTGCCGCTCTTTTTTTAAAAACAATATCCATATGTTCTTTTATTGTTCTATCTCCCTCTTCACCAAATTCTTTATCTTCGGGAAATCTTTTTAAAAACCAATCAAAATACTTTTCAAATTGTTCGGCAACCACTGGATTAGAATCAATACAACTTTGATAGTCTTTACAACCCCCAACGGTTTCAATATCTAAAAATAAAATTTTTGTTATTGGTATATTGATCATAAATTATTTAATTAAAGATTTGTAAAAAGATGCGCGATCGGCCGTAACCTTATTAAGATCATATCTGTCTTTCACCGTTTCATAAAGTCTCTCACCAAGATCGGTAATCATATTTGGATTGTCAACCAATTTTTTGATGTTTTTAGCCCAATCACTATGATTATTATTTTCATTTACCAACAAAGCATTTCCATTCGTAAATTGACCTTTATCTAACGCATGTTTTAAATCAATTGTATATGGACCAACATTTGACGCAATTAACGCCTTTTTATAAAATCCTGCTTCAATAACTTTTAATTGTGATTTCATTCTGTTAAAAATGTGGTTTTTGATTGGTGCCAAAGAAATATCAAAATTTGAATAATTTCTTGCGTATTGATCAACAGGTCTTGTCCAAACTCTAACATAATTTTCGTTCTGAATTGCAGGATATTCCTCTTCTTTGAATTTGTTTAAAAATGTTTTGTATTCAGGTGAAATTATTTTGTAGTTGTTTGTAAATATTTCTTCATATCTAACCCACACCGTTTCTTCAGGTTTAATTGGTCTTTGTTTTTGTTCTCCAGTTTCTTTGTTGATTTCTGTAACACTTCCACGAATGTCAAATCCACAAACATAATATTGTAATTTGTCTTGGACAGATCCAAGTTTTGAAACCATGCCATCCAACAATTTCAAGTCGTGTAAATGTGACGATCCTCCCAACCATCCGACTCTGATTTTATTTGATGGTGGTGTTGGTTGGTTAAATTGTGGTTCGCTAGGGTCGATCGCATTTGGTAAAACAATTACATTTTTATTAAATTTTCTAATTTCTTCAGCAAACAATTCTGTGGTTGTTGTAACATAACTTGCCGCCTTTAAATTATCCACAATTTTTTGGTGCATTTTATTTTCAACAATTAATTGATGAATAGGGTGTTCTTTTGTTGGTAACCAATAGTCATCTATGTCGGCAATCATAATAATTCCCAAACTTTTCAAACTATTTATTACATTTGGACATTGTTCAAGTTGGCCAAAACTTCGGTGAAAATGAACTATTTGATATTTTTTCCAATAATTTATGTCGTTAATTTTTGGTTCGTAATCAATGTCAACATGAAAATCTTCCGAATATAAGTTTTGTAATTTAATGTGGGGGTCGACTGATCTGAACTTTCCGACTCCTGACCTATCTGAGGGGAGACACAATACTCTAATTTTTTCTTTCATGTTTTTGCTTTTTTTTAATTGTAATCAAAAACAAAAGAATAATCAATAAAAAACCCACTCTTTCGAAGTGGGTTTAATATTTATAACTTTATTAAAAAAAAACTATTTTGTCATTTTTTTAATCTTCAAGACTTTACCCTCAAACAGATGTTGACCAACTCTAAATTTAAACATTTCAGAACTTTTTGTTTCTGATTCAATCAATAATCCATTTTCAGACAAAACATCTTCCATTGTTTCTCTTACAATTTGTTTAATTTCGTTTGCAGATAAACCAACCAACGATTGTTGTGTTTGTTGTTGTGGTTGTCTAACTTGTTTTTGTTCTCCGATAAAATCGCCTTTTGCGTTTGTGTTCATTAGTCTTGACGCTTTTTCAACCAATTCATTACTTAAAACTGCTCCAGATCCAACCCCCATCGTTGGTTGTTGAATTGGGTGTTCCATCATTAATTTTTTTATTTCATCGGGGAGCTTTGATTTTGAAATTCTTTCTTCAATAGGAACATTTGAATTTTGATTCATAATTGGTTTTGGTTCTTCTGTCATAAACTCTTGCGGAATATTATACGTTGCTGGAACGGCATCGTAACCTTCAACAACAGGTGCCGCCATTTCTCTTACTTGACCCCTTCCAATTTGATTGTGTTTTTCCATGATTTTTTTTGAAACCATAAGTCTTTGTAGTAGTTCTGCTTCTGAATTCATATTAATTTAAATTATTAAAATACTGCGTTTATTATTACTCTTTCCATACTTTTATCCCCATTTGGGTTATAATTTGGTCTTGGTGTGTCAAAGGTTTCTTGAGTTGGTCTTATAAATTGCATTTTATCAATTCTAAAAAACCTCCAACCAGGTAAAGGTTTTTTTCCTAAATACCCTGTATGTGAAGCACCTTCCCTATCCCACGCCCTTAAAACGGGATTTCCCCTTTTTGTGTTTCCAAAAGCAACTGGTTCAATAACCCTTAACCCTCGTCCACCCGGTTCATCTCCGTTGTAATAGATTACACAAACTTTTTTATTTTTTATAGCATCAATAATTTGATCCCTTGATGCTACCTCTAATATAAGATTATTAAGGGTGTTGTAAAGTTTCATTATGCCGATGGAGTAGTGTATGGTTTGTTTGGTTGATATTCGTTTACTTTGATTTCATTTTTTCTTTCAATAATATCTGTAGAAGATCCCCCATTTATTGTGTCAAGAAAAACTCCAGTTCCTTTTCCTGATTCATCACCATCAGATAACGCATCGGGATTAACAGCAGAATAAGGATTTACGGTTTTGTAATCATTTTTTACTATCAAACTTTTTCTTTGCAAATCAGCAATTGCTGTTAAATCATTTGCGGGTTGACTAAAATCTAATCTTTCTGTTTGCATCTTAAATTATTTTTTTAATTATTTGGTTTATTCTGTTAACATCTTCTTTGATTCTAACATCTTGTGTAAAAGTGCTATGATCTTTTGAAGGTCTAATCATATCAGCATACGGGCCAAGATCTTGTGATATGTTACCATCAATTTTTTCTGGCATAAATTCATCATCAACTCTTGTTTCTAAAGAATCATTTTTTCTTAATTGTTGAATTGTTTGATCAACCCAATTTTTCATATAATCAGCACCATTCAAAATAAATGGAGCATCAGTTTTGTCTCCATTGTAATTATCAAACCAATTTTTAATTCTTCCCAATTGTTGATAAGTGACATATCCACTGTTTCTTAATTGCTCGTTTCTTTTGTGACCCTCGATTGATGAATCGGAATTTGGAATCTCATCGAAACATATTTGTAGATATTCCGTTACCTCCTTTGGTAGAGTAATTGTTTTATTATATAACTTACTATTCACTATCTCTTAAATGTTTGATTAATTTTTCTATGCTAATATTTTCTTTTTCTGCCAACTTTTTGATTGCTTCAATGTTTCTCATTAAAATTTTTGACACAATTTCATTTTCGTCTTCCTCTTTATGTTTTTTAACAACCTCTTTGTCTTTTGATTTTTTTGAAATAAGAATTTCGTCTATCATTTTTTCCATTTTTTCTTTTTCAAGTTCGGACAATCTTCTTTTTGTAAAACAATTTTTACATATTCCTCGTTTTTTTTCTTGTTTTAATTGTTTGTCTAATTTTCTGTCAAAACCAAATCTTTTTAATCTTTCATCTCTTTCAATTGGATCTTCAACATCCATTTTCTTTAAGATTTTGTTTGCGACATCATAAGTCGGAGCATCTTCCGTTTCTTCAAAGCCAAATGATTCAGATTGATCAACTTCAGATAAAGGTTTTTGTCCTTCCTCTGATTCACCATAATAAACACGAATAAATGGAAATTGATTTGCTTTTGTCATACGGACAGTTTGGTCCATAGTTTTTTTAGCCAAATTTCTTTGATTCAAGATAGGAATACTTGAACCGATAATAGATCCGTCAGGATTTACCAACTCACCCAATTCTCCATCAGGTGATTCAGTTCTTTTTGCTTTGGAATCCAAAAGTTTGTGAACTTGTCTTTTGGTTAATTTTTTTCCTGATTTTAATATTTTGGAAATAACGTTTTGTATTTCTTCAAAAACTTCTTTATCAACAACAATAACATCATCTTGTTCTCTTGATTCGTTAATTGTGTTTGAAACCGAATAATAAACAGCAATTTTATTTCCTTTATCTTTCAAAAAGAAATAATACGGGTTGTTATAATACTCATGGTTTAATTTTATCATGATATAATTTTCTTAATAAATACTTTGATTTGTGGTATTTATTAGTAAAACAGATGTCATACCAAAATATAAATCAATATAATTATCAAAAATTAAAAATGCAAGTCATTTATGACGGGCAAGATATGTCTTTGGCATCTGATGAAGTTGATTTTAACCAAGAAGTTGTGTTCTCACCTTACATTATCGGTATTGATAATGGAAAAAAATTACCAATATCTCTTAATCTTAATAGCCCCTTAACAACACAAAATCTAACATTAAACTATGGTGATTACAATTATAATAACGTAATTGTTTCAGAAAACTATTATCAACCTGATGATTTGAATTTTAGTTGTTTTAGTGCAGGAACAACATGTGATGTTGGTCTCACAGGAATTGACAATGGATTAACTTTTAGAATTAAAGGAGATAGTTTAAACTTTACCAATGGATTATTTAATGACACAGAAAAATTTGATAGATTTTATTATGATAGACGAATGAAGTTTATTCAAACAACAACAAACGTTCCATCTAATCACATTTTTTCGGGGATTCCTGCATATACAACATATCAAATGGTTTCAAAGTTCAGTCCTGATTTTGGAAGATATGTTGAACTTTATGGAGGTTTTTATCAAGGATTTTATAAATTATTTGGTTATGACTATGACATTTTACCAGAACGAATGAATAAAGGGTGGTCTGTTGAAATGTTATTAAACCCAAGGTTTGTTGATGAATATACGCCACCTCCAGGATACACAACATTAAATCAAATATACCCAAATAATAAAAACACATTTTTTTATATGGGAACAAGGGCGGAAAATAAATTTTATCATTACGCCGATGGATCTCCAAAATGTGACCCAAGTTATAAAAGGGTGACATCAGAATTAACTTGTGAAGAAACTTGTGCTTGCTGTGATTACGATATCACAAATAGTAGATGTATATACGTATATCCCCCAAGACCAATTGGCGGTGTTTATGATCCTCATGTAAATTACGGATGTAATTTGTGCAAAGGAAATCCTGAAACTAAATTAACTTGTGGGTGTGGTTGTAATTTAGATCCTTGTGAAACTTGTGGGTGGATGTGTTTTCAACACGTTTGTTCTTCTATAATTGTTCCAACTCCTACTCCAACACCAACTCCCACACCAACCGTTCCTTGTGATACATATCCCACAACAATAGTCTGTGACCCAACACCTCCATGTTGCACCTCTTGTCCTAATTGTGGTTGCGATACGTGCGGATGTCCACCACCGAGTCCATCGACAATTTTTTCATCAGTAGAAGACACTTGTGAAAAAGATCCAAAATGGGATGCGTTATCAAATAACATTTCGTTTAGATTGTGTGGTGATCCACATAACCCTGGTATTGGTGTAAGAGCAATTAAACTTACTGGTGAATGTATTACAACGGGAACTTGTGTTACAGGACAAACATATACCACAGGATATACGATTGTGGATATTTGCACACCACCAATTTATCCATATTGTTTGAAAACAAATCCAAATTGGTTAAATTTTAGACATTGGTTTTTAATAAACGTTGTTTGGGAAAGATATACTTATTTAGATTATTGCGACTTAAAATGGTTTGGTGGATTAGATGACATAACAAGAGTTGAACTTCTTCAAAACTTGGCAAATAACGATGTGTCATTAATTGCACCTCCTTACACAAATGGTTATGAAGTTCCTTTGAGCGTAACCCTTGTCCAATTGAATCAAAGATGGTTAGATGACACAAAGTTTAGAATGGGTCGATTAAAGATTTATATAAATGGTCGCATATTTTACACAATAGAAGATTTTGAAGAAGTAATACCTCGTGGATTAAATACCGATAAAGAAAAACAAGTTGGTGTTCCTTTTAATATTTCGTGGGGTGGGGGAACGCAAGGACTTCACGAAAATTTAACATTATCTTCTTGCACAGCAACCACACAAGGATTATATATACAAGATCCAGAATGTTTCCCTGAAAATATTCTAAACAACACATCGCTTAATAAACTAAAAACTCATATATTATTAGAAGAAAATTTTGCAGGAACTTTTGATGGGGCAATATCTCAATTTAGATTTTACACCGAACCATTGTCTTCTCCTGAAGTAAAACACAATTTCAAATTATTAAGGGACACATTTTTTATGTTTGATCCTGATTGTCCAAATTGTGATTTATCAACATGTTTCCCTAATGATTTCACATACACAATTATTAATACATAAAAAAAATGAACCAAAATATATTAATAAAAAGTGTTTTTTATGATGGTGAATTGGCAGAAGTCTTATTCAAACCGGATAATGATGATGTTGTATTAAACTTTGACCAGATAACATTACCATTTTTATTTGAACCTCATCTTTTATATCCGCCAAGAGAAATCTACGGAACATATACAATTAAACCGATAAACGCAAATTGTCCATATTTTTTAAACGTCCCAAGACCTACACCGACACCTACGCCAACACCAAGTCCTACAAGAACTTTAACACCGACACCAACACCGACAAACACTCCTACACCTACATTAGACCCATGTAAACTACCAAGCCCAACTCCGACATCTACTTCCACACCTACGCCAACACCTACAATTAGTTTAACACCTACGCCAACACCTACTTGGAATCCTTGTATTACACCATTACCTAATTTGATTGTTTCGATATCTGTTGAAATTATGCCAGGTTCTGTAATTGTAATGTCAAATGTTAATATCAACAAAGTATTAGTTCACGATATAAATATTTCTTTCGATGTTGTTTTAAAAGATTTGTCAGATGAAAAAATTACAATACCAAAAGAAATAACAATCAAAAAAGGTTTCATGTCGGAAAGTTTGATGATTACATTAGATATGGATTTTGATGAAGTTAAAGAAGACGTTATTGTGCAAAACATAAAATCTGACCATCCTAACATTCAAACAAATTTTGTAGTCGATAAAGCAATTAAAGTTTTGCCAACACCAACACCCACACCAACTCCAACGAATACACCTACAAATACACCAACCAATACACCAACACCGACAATTACCCCAACTAATACTCCAACACCAACTAATACACCTACTAATACTCCAACACCTACAACTACACCTACTAATACACCAACTCCAACTAATACACCAACCCCAACGGTGACCCCAAGTGTTGGTGCTTCACAAACCCCAACTCCAACTAATACTCCAACGCCGACAATTACCCCAACTAATACCCCAACACCAACTAATACACCTACAACCACACCGACAAACACTCCAACTAATACGCCTACAACAACACCGACAAATACACCAACTAATACGCCTACAACAACACCGACAAATACACCAACTAATACACCAACCCCAACAGTAACACCAACAACAACTCCTATTATTATACCAACAATTTATTTCGGTAAATCATCAAAAGTCAATTTTGATATTGGTGACGAAAATTTTATAAATAACGTTCAAACCTTCGAAACCACTAATTTACATTTAAATGTGGTGTCTGGAAGTGGTTATGTTTATATTTTAATTCCAACTACAAGTAAACAACCTTCAATATTTAGAAATAGTAATTGGGGATGTAATGGAAATGTTATTCCAATAATAACTAAACCTGACGTAAGTTTAATTGACAATTTAGGAAATACCACTATTTATTCTGTATATAGATCATATGTTTCAACTTCTGCTAGTGTTGACGTATGGTTATGTGAATAAATATTATATGTATATTTTAAATTTAAATGTCCGATTTTAGTAGAGTTGGTGGTGTTGGAATTATGGGCTTCATTTCACCAATGGACACTCTTGACACATATGCGGTTATAGACCCGCTATATGGTATTGATGGTCTTAGAAATGTTGATCAAGAATCGGACCTCAACTTGATTTCCTACGACAGAAGAAGACCTGGAATGATTGTCGGAATCGAAGGTGGTCTTCGTTTTTTTAAGTTAAAAAATATTTTTTGGTCTTTTGAACTTACGGATTGGGAAGAAATTTTCTTTTTGACATCATCTCAATTAGATATTGTAAAAAGTTTACCAAACAATTTAATTATACCAGGAGTCAATTCATCAACATTTATTGATAGGGAGTTGATATCTGGACCAGTTGATAGTGTAAACAAAATATTTTTTTTAAGGTTTACCCCTGAACTCAACTCAGAACATCTATATTATAATGGTCTTTTACAAGATAAGGGAGACCAATTAGATTATTTAATAAGTGGAAAAACAATTACATTTAAAAATCCTCCAAAAACAAATAGTAAGTTACTTTGTTCATATAGAACTTATAGTGAAATAAACTTTATTGACCATGAACATCCAATAGGGTCTGTTGATGGTATAAACAAAGCTTTTGAATTAAGTATAACACCAAAAACAGGAAGTGAGCATGTTTATTTAAATGGTTTATTACAAGATTTTGGTGAAAATAATGATTATACAATAAACGGAAAAATTATAACATTCAACATATCGCCACCTGAATCAAGTAAAGTTACTTGTTCATATCGATACAATTAAAATAAAATTAACATAAAAACTAAATAACTTAAAAATTAAACATATTTATAAAAAGAAATAAAAAAAAATGATGGAGCAAGGAGAAAAATACACAACTTCGGACTTATATTTAGGGGCTTACTTAAAACTCAAAGGTTACAAAATGACCGTAGAGAAAAACAGAAATAAGGCGGTTTTTGTGTTTGAAAAAAATGAAGGTTTACAAGAAGAAATTAATAATTATTTAAACGAAAGCGGTTCATGTGAACCTCTTTTATACACAAATTCTATTAAGAACTTAAAGAATTTATTATATAATTTGTAAAAGTTTTGACTTTTTAAAATTTATGAAGTATTTATATGTATAGTATCGTCGCATAATGCGACAATTATTAATATCTTTTTATTTATCTTCCTATTTAAATTAGTATAATATTCAGTGGGTGTTTTTACTCTTAAAATCACCCTGGTATTATTTGTATGTATCAGCCAACTTGTTTCTAATAGTTAGAATCAAGGTGTAAAGAACACTTTTTAAACTTGAAAAACAATTTTTCATGGCTACTACTAAAATAGTTTTAGACTTACAATCGGACTTAGTATTATCGAGTCCATCGATCACAACCCCGGTTGGTATTGTTGCTAGTGATATCGCGTTTGGTTTAACTAACGTGAACTCAGAGTTAGGCAATTTATCAACTAACATTTCAAGTGAGGCTTCTTCAAGAGTTTCTGGAGACTTATCACTTGAATCAAACTTATCTTCTGAAGTTGTTAACAGAACAAACGCAGTTTCTACTGAAACAGTTGCAAGAATTTCTGGAGACGCATCAGTTGCTTTTGACTTAGCATCAGAAATTACAAACAGAACTATTGCTGTTTCTACTGAGGCTTCTTTGAGAGTTGTTGGTGACCAATCAGTTGCTGCTGATTTGTCGACTGAAATCGTAAACAGAACTGCTGATGTTGACGCTGAAGAATCAAGAGCAATGGTTGCTGAAGCAACTATTTCTTCTAACTTGTCTTCTGAAGTTGTTAACAGAACAAACGCTGTTTCTACTGAAGCGTCTTCAAGAGTTGCTGGTGATTTATCATTAGAAACTTCTTTAAATGCTGAAGGTTCAAGAGCAATTTCTTCTGAAACTTCATTGTCTAACTTAATTTCTTCTGAAACATCTGCAAGAATCGCCGATGTTGATGCTGAAGAGTCAAGAGCAAAGTTGGCCGAAGGTTCATTAGCGACTGATTTGAATTCTGAAGCATCTGCACGTATTGCTGCTGATTCATCGTTGAACACAAAAATTGATTTTGTTATTTCTAACGTTGATCCTGCTGCGTTAGATTCATTGACTGAAATCGTTTCTGCTTTCCAATCTGCCGATGGTGACATTAACAATGCTATCACTACCTTGGCATCTACAGCATCAGTAGCGGTATCTACAGAAAAATCAAGAGCGATGTCGGTAGAATTTTCTATCGCGTCTGATTTATCTTCTGAAATCGTAAACAGAGGTTTAGATGTTGATGCTGAAGAAGCAAGAGCAACGTCAGTTGAGTCAGTTATTTCTCAAAATCTATCTTTGGAAACTGCTAACAGACAAGCGGCGGTATCAACAGAAATTGCAAGAGCAATCGCCGCTGAATCATCTATTTCTACAAAGTTAACAAATGAAATTTCTGACAGAATTGCTGATGTTGACGCAGAAGAATCAAGAGCAATCGCCGCTGAAGGTTCTATCGCATCTAATTTGTCAACTGAAATTTCTAACAGAATTGCTGATGTTAATGCTGAAGAATCAAGAGCTATGGCAGCTGAAGCGTCTATTGCGTCTAATTTAACTGCAGAAATTTCTAACAGAATCGCTGATGTAGATGCTGAAGAATCGAGAGCTATGGTTGCTGAGGCAACATTATCTTCTAACTTGGCTACTGAAGTTTCTAACAGAATCGCTGATGTAGATGCTGAAGAGGCAAGAGCTCAATCTGTTGAGGAATCATTAAGAAATGATATTTCAGTAGAAGCTTCTATTAGAGAATTGTATGACGCGGCTTTCAATGCTAGTCTTGAAGCTGAAGTGTCAACAAGAGAATCTAAAGAACAATTTATAACCGATGCATTAAGTAACATCATAATTACTATGGTGAGTGTTGAAGAATCAGACAGAGTTGCTGCCGATAATTCTTTGGAGGCGGAAATTTCTGAGTGTTGTTCACTTCACACATCTGTTGAAGGTTCTATTGAAGGTGAAGTATCAAGAGGTTTTGCTTCTATCGAAACTACAGTTTCTACAAAAGAATCTTTGGCTATCGTAAGAGAAAACAGCATCGACTCTAAATTATCTTCTGCTATTTCTTCAGAAGTTTCATCAAGAGTTTCTAATGATGGTTCATTAGAATCTGTAATTTCAGATGCTAAAACTTCTATTAACTCTAAAATTTCTTCTGAAATTGCAAATAGAGAAAGCGCAGATCTTTCATTGACAAACTCAATCGCAAGAGAATCAGGAAGAATTGATACTATCCTTGATGGATCAACGGTTGATTTAGATCAATTCGCAGAAATTGTTTCTTTTGTTAATAGCATTGATATGGCTAATGACAATTCGTTGTTATCAGCGGTTACTTCTATTGGTCTTAATTTGAATGCTGAAGAGTCTTCAAGAATTGCTAAAGATAATTCATTAGAAACTAAATTAGATTCTTCAATCTCAACTGAAATTTATGACAGACAAAATGCCGATCAATCTTTGGTACAATACATTGATTCAGAAGCATCTGAAAGAAGATCTGCCGATAATTCAATTGAAATTGAACTTGATCGAAGAGTTACTGTTGAACAAAGCATCAGAGAATCTGTTGAGTATTCATTGGAAAGCAAAATTGGTGTTGAAATCTCTAGTAGAGAAACTGCTGACACTTCATTGTTTGTTCAATTGAATGACAAAATCAACACTCAAGTTTCTGTTGAAGAAAGTTCAAGATTAAGTGCTGATATTTCATTGGATACTGCAATTAATGATGCCGTTTCAATGTTGAATACTAAGATTAACAACGAGACAAGTAGAGCGACAGACGCAGAATCATCTTTAGAAACTGCCTTGTCTACTGAAGTTTCTTACTTGTTATCAAACACTGATCTATCTGCAATTGACTCTTTCTCTGAAGTAGTTACTGGATTGAACAGCATCGAAAACAAAATCACTAACGAATATTTCAAAAAAGTATCTGTTTCTGGTTTAGTTAACGGGACAAACAAAGCATTCACTTTGGCTAGTTCAGTTAAAACTGATTCTGAAGCAATCTATTACAATGGATTGTTACAAGAAGCAGGTGTTGACTACAACATCACAGGTGGTGTTAACGTAGTATTTACTTACACTCCATCTACTGGTGGTAAAGTAACTGCTTACGGTGTTTACGCTTAATCATTAACTTGTTAATGAAAACAAAAAAGGGGCTCTTCGGAGTCCCTTTTTTTTATTATACAAAAAAAAATAATTAAAGATTGTCGTATCTGTTGGTGTTAGGATTATAAATTAAATCTTTATTTCCCCCATTAAAAAGATTATAAATCAATTTATCATAGGTTTTAATAAGTTCTTTGTTATCGGCATGATATCTTTGTAAAACAATATCGTTTCTTTTATGATATTCAGAAATGTTATTATCGTGTTCTGATAAAATATGATTTAACATTTTAGCCCCATCTTTTGTGTCACCATTTTCATAGTAATACCCAAGATCTTTACAAAGAGGAGCATTGTGTAAAACAGGATAACCCAAATAAGCGGCGTCTAAATAAAGATAGTTTAATGGGTTTAATACTTGATGACAAAGTAAAATGTCAAAATATTGTGTTAAAACAAAAGATGTTTGATACCTTGATTCTGCGGTAATTTTTTTATCTTTATACAAGTCAAAAGTTCCGATTATTGATAAAAACTCATGATTTTCTTTAAGTTTGTCACCATTTGTAATCATAAGTTTTTCAATTTTATTTTTTCCTATTTCAGATCTATATGATTCTTCAGCAATCATAGCAGGAATTAAAGCATATTTAACGATATTAATGTTTGGCTCCATTATTCCCAAAACTTTTTTCTCTTTTTGGGAATTATATTTATAACCTTTTTTATATCTTCCTTCTTTAAATCCGGTTTCAATTCCAACGACTGATTCAAGCAAGAATTTGTTATGCCAAATAAAAGGAACTATAAATGCGTTTGTTCTATAAAGAGTTGAAAAGAACCCATAATTTGTTTCGTGTTGTTGTGGAATATACCATAATTCATCAAACGTTGTTTCATATTCAAAATATCTTTTTTTGTTTTCTTTAAACATTACGTTTTCCATGTGAATTACATAATTGTTTCCACATTTATACCCAATAAACCTTTTGTTTTTATCTTCTTTGAATTGTTTTATATATTCTTCATGAACTTGGGCTCCCATCATTACAATAAGGTCCATATCCATATATTTTTCTTTAAAGTTGTAGATATCAATATCTTTAAGATAAGAAGGTCTTTGTTCTGAAAAATCAACATCAACGGTGTTTAAAATACAAACTTCATAATTATTTTCTGATTGTTTTAATAAATGAACAAACATTAAAACGTTTTGTTTCATTCCGTTTGTCCATATTGACTCTGTGTTTGATTGTAAGCCAAGTGTAATTCCAATTTTCAAATTTTTCATTGTTATTGATTTGTTTGGTTTATAAATTGTTTTATTATTTCGTCTTTTTCTTCTTGAGTTTCTGAGTTTGCCCATAACCATAAAAAAGACTTTGATATTGATTGTAATTCTTTTTTCTTTTCTTCTATTGTCTTTTGTATTAATGTAAAACCATTTGTTTCAAAATCCACCTCAATATTTAACTTTTTTGCAATTTTATAAAGAGTTAATAAATCATTTTTTTCATAAGCAATTTGTGACTCTTGATACCATTTAATTCTAACCGAACTTTTTGACTTGTCAGGATGACATTCTTTTGCGATAGATCTAAAAATTGATTTAATTGTTTTTAATTCTTTTTCTGAAACTTCAAAAGGTATATCTTTTTTTATTCCACAAGAAATACTTTCTCCTGTGATTATTGGGGCAACGTAACCATGTTTGGAAGCATCCTCCATAAATAAAGGTTTGTGATAAGACGTGAATTCGTCGGCATATTCTTTTTCTAATTCAAGAAGATTTAATTCTTTTAAGTAAAGATTTATCTTCAAGTCATTTAATTTTTTTTTAGACATATTTTATAAATAGATTAAAATAGGTTTGAGTTCATATTTATAGGTGTTATTTAATTTTATTTTAACTAACAGAAATATTTATAGTAAAAGATGCCAGTTTATAATAGATTAACAGATAGGACAAAGGTTTCTGCCGTCACTTTGAATGACATTTTCCATGTTGTTGTAACAGGAGACACATCACAAAGCCCACAAGGATCGTCATATTATGCTCCTTTAAGTGATTTACAAGCAATTTTAAGTGGTTCAACAGGTCCTGCAGGGACTTCAGGAACAAGTGGAACTAATGGTTCAAGCGGAACAAGCGGATTAAGTGGGGCAACGGGAACAAGTGGAACTTCAGGTTCTAGTGGAACGTCGGGTTCATCAGGAACTAGCGGATTGAGTGGATCAACAGGAACAAGTGGAACTTCAGGGACGAGTGGTAGTAGTGGTTCTTCAGGAATTAGCGGGTCTTCAGGGACAAGCGGATTAAGTGGTGCAACAGGAACATCAGGGACAAGCGGAACAAGTGGTATTAATGGAACATCAGGTTCTAACGGAACATCAGGAACTTCTGGTTCTTCGGGAACAAGTGGATTAAGCGGAGCAACAGGAACAAGTGGAACTTCTGGAACTAGTGGATTGAGTGGTGCAACAGGAACAAGTGGAACTTCTGGAACTAGTGGATTGAGTGGTGCAACAGGAACAAGTGGAACCGATGGAACAAGCGGAACTAATGGATTTGACGGAACATCAGGAACTAGCGGTTTGGATGGGACATCAGGGACTAGCGGAATAGATGGAACAAGCGGAACTAATGGATTTGACGGAACATCAGGAACTAGTGGTATAGATGGTACTAGCGGTTTGGATGGAACAAGCGGAACTAGCGGTTTGGATGGAACATCGGGGACTAGCGGTATTGATGGAACAAGCGGCTCAAGTGGTTTGTCAGGAGTAAACGGAACATCAGGAACTAGCGGTTTAGATGGAACTAGCGGTATAGATGGGACATCAGGAACTAGCGGTTTAGATGGAACAAGCGGTATTGATGGAACAAGCGGTATTGATGGAACATCAGGAACTAGCGGAATAGATGGTACTAGCGGTTTTGATGGAACATCAGGAACTAGCGGTTTAGATGGAACAAGCGGTACTAGCGGTTTATCGGGAGTAAACGGAACTTCAGGGACTGATGGAACATCTGGAACTAACGGTTTGGATGGAACAAGCGGAACTTCAGGAACTGATGGTTCTTCTTTTGTTTGGAAAAATTCTTGGGATCCATTAGTAACATATAATATAAATGATGTCGTTGAGTATGCGGGGAGCTCTTATATTTGTCTTGTGAATGGTACAAGTGGAACACCTCCACCTCCTTTTAATTCTTCTTGGGCTTTGATGTCACAAGCTGGCACAAGCGGAACAGATGGCACAAGCGGAACAGATGGAACTAATGGATTTGATGGAACATCAGGAACAAGTGGTGTAAGTGGAACTAATGGTTCATCAGGAACAAGTGGTATAAATGGGCAATCAAACACAATATTCCCATATAATGCGAGAGTAAATATACAATCAGGAAATCCTGGAAATACAAATATTATTTGGAATAATGTAACTCAATCAGCATCAACCCAAATAAATATTTCACATTTAGATAGAGATAATAATGATATTGATGTTTATTTGGCTTTAATTCCAAGTGGAACAACAATCATTATTCAAGATCAAAATGATTCAACTCAATATCAAAAGTGGATTGTGGGAGTTGGTGTTGAAACTTCATTTAATTCATATTGGACTTTTCCAATTACATTAGTTCAATCAACTTTTCAATTTACAGGTGGAGAAAACATATTGTTTATTGTGGCACAATTACCATCAGGAACATCAGGAACAAGTGGAACATCAGGAGTTAATGGAACTAGCGGATTAAGCGGAGCGACAGGTAGTAGTGGAACATCAGGAACAAGTGGAACATCAGGTTCTAATGGAACATCTGGTAGTTCGGGACTAAGTGGTGCTTCAGGCACATCAGGAACAAATGGGACAAGCGGAACAAGTCCAATAATTTATAAATCAGCGACAACTTTATCTGTTACTGGAAACACTGAAACAATTTATGGAACGTTTGCCATACCCACAAATATTTCTTCAGGCATGATTAGATGCACTTTTGTAAATCAAAACACGTTTGCTGGCACATCTGTTGGAGGTAGGGCAAGAATTAGAATTGGAAATATTCAAAATCCAAATTTTTCTCAATTGAGTTTAATGACAATAATTGCAACAGATGCGGTTGGTTCAACAACTAGTATGAGTATTTTTAGAAGTTTTCCTGTTATTGGTGGTTCGTCTGGTAGTATTAATTGTATAGTACCAGGTGGTAATATTATATCTGACCAATCAACGGCAGGTGCATATACATTAGTTTCTAATGACTTTACAACTCAAACCTATCTTCATTTTACAACTGTTGGAGGTAGCTCAACTTCTGTTTGTCAATCTTATTTAGCGATTGTTGAAATTTTTTAATAAAAATTCAATTTCTTTAATAACCATGTCTGATGTTATTTGTTTTGAACATTCAAATTGACGATCACTTCCTTTATGAAGTGGACACCAATTCCAATCACCGGCATTTAATCTATCATTATTAAAACATCCATGACATACGTTTTCATTTATAACTCTATATGTGTCTAACTTTGTTTCTGCAAATTTTTCACTAAATCCTGAAATTAAAATCACTGGTAATTCACATGCCCAAGCCAACCAAGATAAACCTGAACCTAACCCAATGAAAAATTCACAACTAACCAAATCGTTAATAACCTCCTGAAGATTCCCCCCTTTAAAGATAGTAACTCCTTTTGGATAAAAATTATTCATGTAACCATCACCCTCTTTTGAATAGATCATACATTCATATCCTAACATACTAAGATGGTCTATAACGGACTGCCACCCATCAGGATTGTTCCAATACTTTGCTTGTGCTGTTGAATGAAAACCAATGCCCACTTTTTTCTTTTTTGAAACATTTGGTAATTTAAGTTTTGGTCTAATCTCTTTATATTCTAATCCCAAAATATCTGTTGCCGTTTTTTGTAATGGTTGTCTTTTAAAATCAAAAGGATGTTTGTTAGAATCAAATTCCCCATTTTCGTTGTAATACCAACCAAGTTGATATTGGGCAATTATGTTATACACCGTTTCACCTGGCTCAACAAATTCAATATTTGTATATTGATACTTGAAAAGATCGTTCATAAAAGTTGAAACGATTAAATCGCAGTCGTGTTTTTTTCTAAACTCTTCGCAGTATGGTATCCAAGCCAAAGTGTCTCCTAATGATTTTGACCCAAATGAAATATAAACTCTTTTGTTTTTTAAATTTAATGTGTGATTATAAATCAATTCGCCATTTTCATAAACTTCGGTTCTCCATTTTGTATAATATTCTCTGTTTAATTTAACCCAACTATTAATTGGCAAATTATTTTCATATATTAAATTATTTTGGTCAAATAACTTTATGTTAAATAAACTATCACTTTTTCCCATAATTTCAAAAAATGGATTTACAACAAAGTGTTGATTAAAAGTATAGTCGTTTTTGATCAGTTCATTATGAATCATTGGTGTATTTATAACTTTTTTATAAAAATTTAATAACTCGTTTCCAAAATCTGTTTGATCTTTAATTTCATAATTTTGGTTTGAATTAATTAGATCTAACAAATCGTTTGAAATTTTAATTATATCTCCTTCTATTGGTTTAATGTATGGGTCAAACATTCCCATATATTGTGGAAGGTTTCTTGTTAAAATTTTCATTTTATAACCAATTGCTTCTCTAATAACAAGAGGGTTACATTCAAAAGTTGAATTAAACATTAAAACATCACAACACTCCATAAATAAATCAACATCATCTCTTTCACCCCAAACAGAAACATTTTTTGGTAAGTCCTCCATTATTGGTTTCCAATAAGTTTCAAAGTTTGGTGCCATATTTCCAACAAAATGAAAATGTAAATTAGGATTTGTGTCTTGTAATAATCTTGCAACTTCAATTCCTTCTTTTTGATTTTTCCCTTCCGTCCATAAACCAACATTTAATATGTGGATTTTTGATTCATCAATTTTTAATTTTTGTCTTGATTCAATTTTTTTATAAACTGAAATTTGTTTTTCTTCGTAAGGAAAAGTGAGTAATTTTTTTGGTGATGGTGTATTATTAAATTGTGAAACTTGATGGAAAGGCGTAACCAAACAATAATAATCTGGATGTAATTTTTTTAATCTATTGGCATCATACCAAACATTATGACAAGTTTCTACAAGTTTCCATGTTCTGTTATTTGAATATAATTGATTTAATAAATCTTTTGGTATTTTATTAAAACTTTCAAAAGCTTCTGGTATTTCTTCTACGTGAATAATATCAATATTATTTTCTTTAATAATTTTTATTAAATCATATTTTTTATCTTCTTCTGTTGATAACCCCAAAGAAAAAAAGTGATTTTGATCTAACAATTTAGTTATTTTATTTCTTTGAATAACATATTCATCACTAAATTTAGAATATTCCACTAAAAATATTTCAATTTGATCTTTGTATTTTTGAAGGGTTTCAATTCTTTTTAATACGAATTGTGGCATTCCTCCTGTTGAAAGGTGTGGTGTGAGATATAAAAGTTTGATTTTATTCATAAATAAAAATAATATTAAAATATTTATAAATGTAGTATTTATTAAAAAACAACAATGTCAATACCAATAGCAAGACCATTTGCGTTTAATTCGGGATCAACAATTGATGGAACAATACAAGTTGGTAATTTAGCGGTTGGTTATCCAACTTATGGTTTTGATTCAACTGGACTTCAATGGTGGAATGGTCCTGATGAAAGTTTAGGTTATGTAATAGCACAACCAGTCCCCGATAATAGTCAGCCAACTCCCGTATATGGATTAACCGCATCAGTTGGATTTTATAGAACAAATGGTTTTAATGATAGTGAATTTATTTTTTTAGCCAATAAGTTATTAGGAACAACTTATACCACCGCCAGTGCCGCATCACTAGATTTAACAGCAAACGGATATTGGAATTCATATGTGACTCCAGTATTAGCGTTAGATGCCGGAAATACTTCAAGCTATCCTGGTTTTGGAACAGAATGGACCGATTTAGTTGATGGGAAGGTTTTTAATTTGATTAACAACCCAATTTATGGTGTAGGATTTGGAGGATTTTTGAGTTTTCAACCTTCCTCATCTCAATACGCAGAATGTTCGACAAGTTTACCAAGTTTAAATACTTGGTCGATTGGAGTTTGGCATTTTTATGATGGATCAAATATTGGTGGGTCACCATGTATTGTTTCAGAAGTATTTCCGACCGCCATCAATTATATGTTAGGAAACGGAAGTGATACAAGTCCTAATTTACAAACAGGGTTTTTTAATGGATCTTGGAATCTTACACCTATAGGTTATATATTAACACCTGGTTGGCATTTTATTGTTGGAACTTACGATGGGATAAATCTTAGTTTATATGTTGATAATTCATTGATATCTAGTGTAATTGACGTTACCACACCAACTTCTGGAAATTCAGGAATAGTATTAATGAAAAGATGGGACTTAAATGAATATTGGGGTGGGTTATTGGCTATTGTTGAAATATATGATAGGGCTTTAGATTCATATCAAATTGACTCTTTGTGGAATTCGAATAAATCAAGATTTGGTCTTTAATTGATTTACAGATTTTAGAAATATTTTAATTTGGTATTTATGTTATATGTCAAATATAATTCAAATAACATCAATATCAGGAACACCCCCTTATGATATATATGTTTGTGATCAAACAATAACATATTGTTATTTGGTTTCGGGAGCCACATTTATTACACCACCATTAAGTTTTATTGTTCCACCACCATTAGACACATCAACACCAATAATATTAAAAATTATTGATTCTTTGGGTTGTGAAAAAATATTTCTTCTTACTTGTGGTGAAATTTATGGAAAATTATTTGAAGGGTTTGAAGTATTTTTATTTCAAGATGCGTCAATTTATTTATACGAAGGACCTTAATAATTTAAAAAAGTAATTTATATTTTTTTTATTATTCCTAATTTTTAATAAAAATATAAATATGAATACTATTTTTATTCAAATAGCATCGTTTAGAGACCCTCAATTAGAACCAACATTAGATAACCTAATTGAAAACTCAAAATACCCAAATAATTTAAGAATTGGTATTTGTCATCAATATAATTCAGAAGACGATTTTAATATTGACAAATATAGAAATGACAAAAGATTTAAAATTATTGATGTCTTAGATGTTGACTCAAAAGGTGTTTGTTGGGCAAGACATCAAGTTCAACAATTGTATGGTAATGAAAAATATACATTACAAATTGATTCCCATATGAGATTTGAAAAAGATTGGGATGATACTCTTATTAAGATGATTAAACAACTCCAAAAGAAAGGACATAAAAAACCTTTGTTAACAGGATATGTTTCATCTTTTGATCCGGAAAACGACCCACAAGGAAGAGTTACCGAGCCGTGGAGAATGGCTTTTGATAGATTTACACCTGAAGGTGTTGTATTTTTTTTACCTGAAGTAATTCCTGGATGGAAAGAACTTAAAGAACCTGTAACAGCAAGATTTTATTCCGCTCACTTCTGTTTTACACTTGGTGAATTTTCAACTGAAGTTCAACACGATCCTGAATTTTATTTTCACGGAGAAGAAATTTCTATTTCAGTTCGTGCCTTTACTCACGGATATGATTTATTTCACCCACATAAAGTTGTTATTTGGCATGAATACACAAGAAAAGGAAGAATTAAACAATGGGATATAGATAAAGAATGGCATTTAAAAAACACCGCATGTCATATTAAAAACAGACAATTACTTGGTGTTGATGGTGAAAAATATAATGGAGATTACTCAGAATGGTTTGGAACAGAAAGAACCATAAGAGATTATGAAAAATATGCTGGCGTATTGTTTGAGACAAGAGGTATTCAACAAGAAACGATAGATAAAAAATACCCACCAAACACATACGATTATAAAACCGAAGAAGAATGGAAAAATTCATTTTCAACCATATTCAAACATTGTATTGACTTAGATCTAAATCGTGTTCCTGAAACTGATTACGATTTTTGGGTTGTTGCTTTTCACGATAAAGAAAATAATACACTATTTAGACAAGACGCAGACGCCAACGAAATTTTAAGAATTAAAAATGATCCTGATGGTTACGGAAAAATATGGAGAGAGTTTAATACAACAGAAGTTCCTGCGTATTGGGTTGTTTGGCCACATTCCGTTTCAAAAGATTGGTGTGAAAGAATTATTGGAAATTTATGATAAAAATTATCACAGCAATATACTCAAACTTATACAACACTAAATTAGGGGGTAGAGATAGTCGTCAAGGACATTATTTAAATTCACTTCGAAGTTTATTAAAAATGTCTAACGCAACTTTTGTTTGTTATACTAGTATTAGTGAAATAGATATTCTGAAAGATTTTTTTTATGTTCAAAATAACTTTAATGAAAATCAAATAATATTTAAAACATTTGATTTACAAAGATGTGATTTTCACAAACACATCCAAAGAATAAAAGATGTGTCAAGTGTCGTGTTAAAAGATAGGTGTTATGAAATTCAATATTCAAAGTTTGTTTGGTGTTTGAATGAATTAACTGATGATGTAAAACATTTATATTGGTTTGATGCAGGACTTTCACATACAGGTTTAATACCTTTTAAATATTTAGACCAAACAAAAGGATATTGGGAAAAATATTTTGAGTCTTCACTTTTTAATAACAACTTTTTAAATAATCTAATAGATTTTACTAAAGATAAAATTGTTGTTTGTGCTAAAGACAACAAAAAAAATTATTGGTCTACAACATTACCAAAAAAATATTATTCTAAATATAATAGTGATCGACATATAATCGGAGGTTTTTTTGGTGGTAAAAAAGATATAATGAAAACATTTTGCGATTTATTTATTGATAAAATAAATGAGGTATTGTTAAATGAAAACGAACTTTATTTAGAAGAAAATATTATGTCACTTTTATATTACAACAATCAAGACTTGTTTACTTCTTTATATTTTGATATTTGGTGGCATGAAGAAGATGTCATACCTGGTGTCGATCTTTTGGAATTAACAAAAACAGAAAAAAGTTTTTATAAAATTTTAGAAAACTTAAATTAAAAAAATGATAACATTAGTAACAGGTTTATGGGATATTGGAAGAGGGAATCTTTCTGAAGGATGGTCAAGGTCTTTTGATCATTACTTAAATAAATTTGAACAACTATTACAAGTTGATTGTAATATGATAATTTTTGGTGACAAAGAACTAGAAAAATTTGTCACAGAAAGAAGAAGTGAAGAAAACACCCAATTTATTTTAAGAGACCTAAGTTGGTTTAGAAATGGTGAGTTTTTTGACCAAATTCAAAACATTAGAAATAACCCAAAATGGTATAATTTGGCCGGTTGGTTAAAAGATTCAACACAAGCAAAATTAGAAATGTATAACCCACTTGTTATGTCAAAAATGTTTATTTTACATGATGCGGTTCTTTTGGATAAATTTGATTCAGAAAAACTTTATTGGATTGACGCTGGTTTAGCAAACACCGTTCATATGGGTTATTTAACTAACGATAAGGTCTTAGATAAGATAGATAAATTATCTGACAACTTTTTATTTATTTGTTTTCCATATCAAGCAGATCGTGAAATTCATGGATTCAACATCGATAAGATGACCGAAATAACGGGAACAAGAGTTGACAAGGTTTGTCGTGGTGGTTTTTTTGGTGGAACAAAAGAAGTTATTCGTCAAATGAATACTCTATATTATAATTTGATGAAATCTACATTACAAAAAGGTTTGATGGGAACGGAAGAAAGTTTGTTTTCTATTCTACTTTATAACAATCCAACAATTACAGATTATGTTGAAATTGAATCAAATGGTTTGGTTTATAAATTTTTTGAAGATGTTAAGAACGATTCTGTAGAAATTAAAAGTTTAAAGAAAAATTACAAAGTAATAAAGAATAGAACGGGTGATGTTGGTTTATATGTAATTTCATTCAATAGTCCAAAACAATTTGAAACATTAATAACATCTATGTTAGAGTATGATTCTGATTTTATCCATAAAACAAAAAAGTTTTTGTTAGATAATTCTACAGATCTTTCGACCACTCCGAATTATAAAGAATTGTGTGAACAATATGGTTTTGAACACATTAAAAAAGATAATATTGGAATTACAGGTGGAAGAGTTTTTGTTGCTGAACACTTTCACGAATCTGATATGGATTACTATTATTTTTTGGAGGATGATATGTTTTTTTACAATGGTAAAGACGACACTTGTAAAAATGGTTTTAATAGAAAAACAAAAAATTTGTATAAAAAAGTTTTTCAATTATTCAAAAAGGAAGAATTTGATTTTTTGAAACTTAACTTTACAGAATTTTATGGTAGTCACGAAAAACAATGGTCTTGGTATAATGTAGATCAAGAGTTTAGAAAAACACATTGGCCCATGAATCAAAATCTACCAAGACATGGACAAGATCCTGATTCCCCAAATTTAGAGTTTAAAAACATAAAATCTTACGAAGGTATACCTTATGCCACAGGAGAAATATATCTATCGAATTGGCCAATTCTTTTGTCAAAGGAAGGAAATTACAAATGTTATATAGAGACAAAATTTCAATTTCCTTATGAACAAACTCTTATGTCTCATTGTTATAAACAAACAATTAAGGGAAGAATTCATGCTGGTGTTCTACTTATGACACCAACCGAACACAATCGATTTGACTTCTACGATGGCAATTTAAGAAAAGAATTTTAATTCAAGTATTTATTAATAAAGATTAAATGGAGTTCTTTATTAAGAAAAATTCTACACTTCCTACATTAAAAATTAATGTTATAAAAGATGGAAGATCTGATTACGATAGATCTATGCGGTTTTTAGAAGAGACCGATATATTTTTTTCTATGGTAAATACCGAAACTGGAATTCCAAAAATAACAACAAGACCTGCCGGTATAATAAAAAAAGAACCCTTATACTCTAGCGAACAAGATCAATACTATGTTTATTATCAATTTACACCATTTGATACAAAACAAACAGGAAGATACAAAGGACAATTTTTATTTAGAAACGATACTGGAGTTTTGGTTTTACCTTTGAATCAAGAAATATATGTAAATGTTACTGATAGTTTTATAATTAACGACTTTGAATTTCAAAGTTGTTATGTTGTTGACTATCCTTGTTGTAAATCTCAACCAATTCCACCACCACAAATCCCTCCTGTTACAACAACAACATCGACCATATCACCAACAACCACTTCAACAACAAGTATACCTGTAACAACAACTTCAACAACACACGGACCTGAACCAACAGGATATACAGAATGGGTTATTACTTTTGGTTCTGGATCAGCATCGTTAGCGTGTTCACAAGAAACCGCTTTTGTAACTGCCTATACTCCTAGTATGTCGGCCTTGACTATCGGTCAAACTTTATGGAGTTCACCAAATTTTGATAATTATGCTATTTCTACAAATGGTCTTTGGGTTCGAATTTTATCTAGAAATGGTGTTTCATACTCACCTAATACGATAGTATTTGTTGGTCAATACTCAGGATTATTTGGTAATTATAGTCAAGTAATTTATTCACATGAGTGTGGAACTTCATTTCCATGTAAATGCTTTACCTATACAAAAACTCAAAATAATATATTTAACTCTCTTTATGTAAATTGTAATGGTAATACAACCGCGATTACTTTACCATTTAATGGATCACAAAGTTTTTGTGGGGCGTTTACAATACCATACAACTATATAACAGTGACAGGTGGTATAAACAACTGTGTTGGTGGTGTTTGTCCGTAGGACACTAAATGGTCTTTTGTTGTATTTATAGAAAAAGATTAAATGGAATTTACTATAGGTCAAAACTCGACGCTTCCTCTTTTGAAATTACAGGTTGTAAAAGATGGTATAGAAGACTATCCGTCAATGATGTCTTTTATTGAGACTTCTTCCATATTTTTTTCTATGATAGATACCGATACTGGTATTCCAAAAATATATTCGCAGGCGGCAAGTTTTGTTGAAAAAACAGAAGTTAACTCAAATGCTTCTCCAGAATATTATGTTTATTATAGATTTACACCACAAGACACAAGTAGAGTTGGTAGGTATGAAGGACAATTTTTATTTATAAATGAAACGGGAACATTAGTTTTACCAATCAGAGAACAATTGTTTATCAACATTACTGAAAGTTATTTGTCAGACACCTTACCTTACAATAATTGTTATGTATTAAATTATAATTGTTGCACAACACCATTCCCATCCCCAACACCAACTTTAACTCCAATTCCAATACTAAGTTTAACGCCAACTAATACACCTACTAACACACCAACCCCAACCGTGACACCAACCGTGACACCAACTAACACACCTACAAATACACCTACAAACACTACAACACCTACCCCCACAACTACACCAACTGTGACTCCAACTAACACACAAACACCTACCGTAACCCCAACTAATACACAAACACCTACCGTAACCCCAACTAATACCCCGACAAACACTGTGACTCCAACTAACACGCCAACGCCAACTAACACACCAACTAACACACCAACTAATACTCCCACACCAACACCAACACAAACAAATCAGTTTGGATATTTGAATATAAATGTTGGTTTAGATCCTTCATATGGTAGTCAAAATTATAGAGTGTATTACGCATTTTCTTCAACTTTCATTTCTACTCAACCATTCCCTGTAGGATTGACATGGAATCTTTTAAGCGCAAATTCGGTTTCTATTTGCCCAACCTTAACGAATTTTGGATCAATTCAAGTTCCTATTGGAAATGTTGTTTATTTCCATGTTAGAGAAAATTTTACAGGAACTTTCATATATGAAACATCGGGAGCTCCTTTTGGTGGAGATCCTTGTGTTTCTACATTAGATTTATACACTCACAGTTTTTCAGTTGGTGGGATAGGAACTTTTGATTACAATTTAAAAATTATATTTCCCCCTAATGTAGTTGCGGCCCCATAATTTATTTGACAAGAATAGATTTTACTATTATATTTTTTTTACGAAGGTAAATGTCGACCTTATTCGGCAGCAAATACACCAAAAGTAAATAATTATGATATCACAAGAAGAAATTGAAAATTTCCTACAAGGAAACGATCCAGAACAATACATAGTAGCAGTAGAATACGACTACTTAACAGATAAGATCTTTAAAATAAAAGAAGTTCCTGGTAAAGGAAAACAACTTCAAAAAGACACCCTTGTTTCATTTGCGTGGGTCGGAGATTTAAAAAATCTTAATTTTTATTCCAAATCAAAGGCTTTACAAAAAGAAGCAATGTCGAAACACGGAATTATTATTGAAAAACTTAGAACTGATAATAATGATCGTTTAGAACGAGGACTTACTTTTATGGTTAAGTCTATGAAAGGTTATAGAAACCTTATCCAATTTTTTAGAGAAGGAGGAGTTGATCCTTGGGGTGAAAATGTAAAAGATTTGATTATGATTTTACCTCCAGTTGAGCAATACCTCATATCAAAAGAAAAAAGACTATTCAAGGGTTTTGAGGAATATAACGACATTACAAGAATGGTATTTGACCTTGAGACAACATCTTTAGAACCTAAAGATGGTAGAATATTTATGATTGGAATTAAAACAAACAAGGGGTTTAAAAAAGTTATTGAATGCACAAACGAAGATGAAGAGAGAAGAGGTATTACAGAATTTTTTAGAACAATAGAAGAATTAACCCCATCAATTATATCAGGATATAACTCATTTAACTTTGACTGGTATTGGATTTATGAAAGATGTAAAATTCTAAACTTAGACATTAGAAAAATTGCAAAGTCTTTAAATTCAGAAAAACCAATTTCACAAAAAGAATCTATTTTGAAATTGGCAAACGAAGTAGAAAAATTTACACAAACCTCAATGTGGGGTTATAATATTATTGATATTTTACATTCTGTTAGAAGGGCTCAAGCAATTAATTCAAACATCAAAGAGGCCGGTTTGAAATACATTACAAAGTATTTAGAACTTGAGGCTTCAGATCGTGTTTATGTTGATCATGATAAAATTGGTTCTATGTATCGTGAAAAAGAAGAATATTGGTTAAATGTTGAAAATGGTAAATATAAAAAAATTGGTCTTGATCCAAAGATCGATGAGGTTTGTGAAAGACATTCTAAAATTTATATTAAAACAACGGGGGACAATATTATTGAGCGTTATCTTGACGACGACTTAGAAGAAACACTTTTGGTTGATGAAGAATTCAACCAAGGTTCTTTTTTATTAGCATCTCTTCTTCCAACAACTTATGAAAGAGTATCAACTATGGGAACTGCTACTTTATGGAAAATGTTAATGTTAGCATGGTCTTATAAACATAAACTAGCAATACCTGCTAAAAACGATAAAGGAAACTTCGTAGGAGGACTTTCAAGGTTGATTAGAACAGGTTACTCAAAGAACGTATTAAAACTTGACTACTCGTCTCTATACCCATCAATTCAGTTGGTTCATGATGTGTTTCCAGATTGCGATGTCACAGGAGCAATGAAAGGTCTTTTAACATATTTTAGAAATACTCGTATTAAATATAAACAACTTGCTGAAGAGTTTGCAACAATCGATAAAAAGAAATCAACATCATACGATAGAAAACAATTGCCGATTAAGATTTTTATTAACTCGATGTTTGGAGCTTTGTCAGCCCCTCAAGTATTTCATTGGGGTGATATGGATAAGGGTGAAATGATTACATGTACTGGTCGTCAGTATCTTCGAATGATGATTCATTTTTTTATGGATCGTGGTTATACCCCTCTTGTAATGGACACGGATGGTATTAACTTTTCGGTTCCTGAAGGTGTGGAAGAAAGACGTTATATTGGCAAAGGACAAAACTGGAAAGTAAAAGAAGGAAAAGAATATGTTGGTGAAGAAGCAGATGTTATGGAGTTTAATGATCTTGCGATGCGTGGTGAAATGGCCCTTGACACCGATGGACAGTGGCCTGCTTGTATTAACTTGGCTCGTAAAAATTATGCGTTAATTACCGCCAAAGGAAAAATTAAACTTACAGGAAACTCAATTAAATCTAAAAAAATGCCGATTTATATTGAAAAGTTTTTAGATAAAGGGATTAAATTACTTCTTGATGGTAAAGGACAAGAGTTTGTTGAGTGGTATTATGAATACATACAACAAATTTTTGATCTTGAAATTCCTTTAATGGATATTGCAAACAAAGCGAAAGTAAAACAAACAATAGAAGATTATGTTTCCAAAAGTAAAACAACAACAAAAGCGGGAAACTCAATGTCTCGTCAAGCACACATGGAGTTGGCAATAAAAGAAGGGTTAAATGTAAATCTTGGTGATGTGATATTTTATGTTAATAATGGATCGAAAGCATCACATGGAGATGTTCAAAAAGTTAACAAACCAAAAAAAGGTTGGTCTAATGATCACATCGAAACTTATGGTGGTCCTATTCCTGATTCTTTGGATTCAATAATCCAACTTAATTGTTATAGAATTGACCCATTAGATCTTGAAAGCAACCCAACTATGAAGGGACAATATAACATTCAAAGAGCAATTGCAACTTTTAATAAAAGAGTTGAGCCTTTGTTAGTTGTTTTTAAACAGGAAGTCAGAAATTCATTATTAATTAAAAATCCCGAAGAAAGACCATTTTTTACAAAAGAACAATGTGAATTAATAAACGGACAACCATTTGATGAAAGTGATCAAGATAAGTTAGAAGACGTTATGGAAATTTCAGACGAAGAAATGTTGTTTTGGAATCGTGTTAATGAAACTCCATATCACATGTATAAAGGGGCCGACGATATCATGAAAAAATATGTCCCAAAAGATGAGTTAATCAAGTTTCAAACCATCGGACGATAATATATACCAGACTCCTTGTATGTTTTGTAGTTCCACACAAGACCCTTTACTAATTTCAATTTCATCCCAATCTTCATCAATTCTGTTTAGATCTGGTATAATTGTGCAATTTGTTAAAGACTTTATTATTACCTTATCGGTGGTTGTAGAATTAAGTTTTAATTTACAATTAGGGATATCTTTAACGACAATTAAATTTTCACCGTTTGTAGTATAAGTTGGGTCGCTTAAAATTATAGTTTCAAAAGTATTCAAGTTAATTGATCTACCTCCTCTGAATACGGTTTTTCTTGTTGGTGATTCTCTATGTATTGGCATATACTAAATTACATATATTTGACGAGGCATTGCTCTAAACTTAAGTTGTTTGTTTAAATTTTCTGCTAACAACGCTTCTCTTTCCATTATTTTTTCAGGACGAAGTCTTGTGAGTCTACCATCCGCACCAATAAGTTCGTCAATTAATTTAGTTTTTTCATCTTTAGCCTCAGTTGATAAGGATGCGTAATCCATTTGTAAATCACCATCAGGTGCCTTTAAATTTCCACTAAATTTTCCGCGAACTCTTGACAATGTTTCTTTACAATAAGCAATGAACCATCTTCTTACCCATACTTGTGCTGGATTATTTAATTTATACCAACTAATTTTGTTGTAAGGGACATCAGAAGGAAGTAATATGATGTCAGGATTGTCGGCCAAACATTTATCTCTATCGCCTTGTGATGTGTCATAATACCAATACCAAACTTTTCCTTGCATTAATGATGAATTACCAAAATCAAATTTTCCTCCCGGTGTGTTTAACAAGTGTAATGCTTTTTTTCCACCAGGTAATGCTGTTATATAATATGTTAAATCACCCGCAATAATTCTTTTTTGAATGTTAATCTCTTGCATTCTTAATAACATATCAAACGCTGGCATTAAAAAATAACTACCCGACATATTTCCTATTTGTGCATATCCCGCAGGTCCTGAAATACCCCCTCCTGCGATTCCACCAAATGCCCATGGATCAAATAATAAATTATTTAATGTTGGTGGTGTAAACCACAAAACTTCATTTACTTCTCGACCGGCCGGTATTTCATAAATTTGTTGGTTTGGAACTAATTGGACGTAATCTTTTTTTATTTCCCAATCACCTCCCGCCTGTAAACCAACGATTTTAGAATAAGCGTAGGTGTATCTTGTTTCAAAATCTAAACTTTTTGTTATAAAGGCTCTAGATAAAGATTGTGTGTCAAGATTCAAATTATAAAGTGAAGTCCATTGAGATTCTGTTAACCAATCTTGAACATACTGTGAATAATCGTCTATTGAATACTCAAGAAGAGTATCCATCATTTCATCTTCTAGTTCTACTGACCTCAAAGGGGCTCCAAGTAAGTGTCTAACTTTTTGATAGAATTGACTTCTTTCTGGTTCGTTGATAATTGCCATAAAAGTTTTTTATATAAATATCTTTTATTTAGATAAATATTTTGTTTAACTCTTTTTTGTAGAAATTTATCATTTCAGTAATTTCAGAACTTTCACCACCCAATTCTTTGATTTTGTCTGTGAAATATTTAATTCTTTGTTTATAAAATTCAATTTGTTTACTTACATCTTTTGATATTAATTGTTTTACGGGAGCACTTGATGTTTCTTTTTGTAATGGAACTTGGAAATTACTTTTGAGCGGCATTTCATAATAATATATAAAATATGGTATGTTTTTTCTTGAGGTTCCTATTGTTAAAATTTTACTATGATCGTTTCTAAACATAATATATTTTTGTTCAGATCTATCAACATACACTATTACATCAACATTTTCTTCTTTATATTTTTTGTTTGTGTTCCAAGAATTTACTTTGAAATAATGTCCTCTATCTCCACCATCAAAATATTGAATATCGTTATTTTGATTTAAAAATGGTTTGACTTGAAAATAAATTGTGTCGTGACCTTTAATTTTTAAAACTATATCTTGACCTTTTTTTCTATCATTAACATCTCCCGAACAATGTTCATATATTTCGTAAGTTATACCTTCTTCATCAGGATTTAATTTATATATTTGTTTGATGATACTTGTTGCGTATCCCTCATTTTCTTTACCAATTTCTATAGTCCCAACGTTTATTTCGGCCAATCTATCTAAATACATTCCTTCATTTGAAAAAAGATCGTATGCATGTTCTTTAATCCATGTTTTAAAATCTGTTACTCCTTCTGTTTCTTCTTGCCAAATATTGTAAATCTCTTTTTTGACTTTGCCATTGGTGTCAAAACGATTGATTACAGACCATTGACTTGTTCCTCCGTGTTTTTTTTCTGCATAATCACCGCCTAAAACACCAATATCTGTTTTACATTTTTTTGTTTGGATCTTTCCTATACATCCATTTTTATATTGTTGACCATGGCATCCTACATACTGCGAATGAATTAATTCTCTTAATTGTTTTGCTGTGTATGGAAATGCAAATGTTGAGCTGATCTCATTTATAATTTCTTTAGACTCAACATTTTCTTTAATGTTTTCTTTTTTTGTTTTTGACAAATATAAATCATTTACAAACTCCCAATTTACAACATTCCAAAAGTTATTGATATATTCATCTCGTTTGTTTTGATATTTCAAATAATAAGCATGTTCCCAAACATCTAAACCCAATAATGGAAATCCACCTTTTTTAACAACATTCATAAGTGGATTATCCTGATTTGGGGTGGACATTATTTTCAATTTTCCGTCTTTGCTAAGGTATAACCAAGCCCAACCTGATCCAAAACGATCTTTTGCCGCTTGATTAAACTCGTCTTTCATTTTTTTTATGTTTCCAAAGTCTTTGTTTATCTTTTTAAGAATTTCCCCTTTTGGTAATTGTTTTTTTGGTGACAACATTTTCCAAAATAAAGCGTGATTAAAAGAACCTCCTGCGTTATTTCTAATATTTTTGTCAAATTTTGATATGGATCTAATAATTTCTTCTAAATCCATATCTCCATCAATTTTTTTTATGGCTTTATTTAATTTGTCAACATATCCTTTGTAATGTTTATTGTAATGGACGTTCATTGTTTTAGAATCAATAAATCTTGACAAGGAAGAGTATGAATATGGTAATTTTTCAATTCCAATTTTTTTCATCTCAACCAAAAAGTTTTCTTTTATCGTTTTTTTCTCTTCAGTTATTATTTCTTCGTTAATTAAACTAATTTTACCTCTGATACCTTTTTGTTCATACATCATTTCCTCTAAGTTAGGGTTGTCTTTTTCAAACATTTTAATAAGTCTACCAGCAAACGCATTTGCTTCATCTTCGTTTTTACCACCAATATTAGGACCTTGTTTTCTTTTCTGAACATCCATTTGATATTCATGAACCCATTCGTGAGCCAAAGTTCTCATAATGTCGCGATTTAATCTGTTGGCGACCAAAACCTTAATTATGTTATTTGGCATTCTACTTCCAGTGGACATTTCCCCCTTTTTGTCATTTAAAAAAAAGATTTTTACATCGTTTTTTAAAGGAAATTCTTTTTGTAGGAGTTTTATAAACCTGTTAACAAAATTTGAATATTTCTTAAAGTCTTTATTTTCGTATTGAAATGATACTTTCATAATGATAAATATTTATAATTTATCATTTGTATAACTCTTCAATAAAACTTTGAATGTTGTCAAATTTTCTGTTGTCTATTGATACTGATGTGTCAAGAAATAACACACCTTTATTTGTTGGGAAATTTGCTTGTTGTTCATTAAAAACTTCTGACTCACCACTTAGTATGTAATCAACACCATTTACAGTAAATCCATTTTGTGTTTTTGTTAAATTAATCATATTTGAATACGCTATATTTTTTTATGCTCATTGAATCTGTTGTAGCGGCATGTCCTACACTAAAAATAAGATAATTATCTACGTTTTTATTAAATGAAATTGGCTGTATGTTTCCTGACGTAATGTCTGATGATATTGCGTTTGAAGGGTTATAACATTGTAAATAAGTTCCGTCAAAATAAATGTCTCTCCAAAAAGATTGTATATAAGTTGACCCCCCCGATTGAGCTGCGGCAATAGCAATTTGAGTTGCTCCAACCAAACTATTTGATGTGTTAATATGAATTCGAGCACAACTTGTTCCTGTTCCTGCGGTCTTAATGGATTTTGCTCTAATCATTAAAACTTGATCTGTGGATAAAGTTCCTGCGGGTATTAATAAAGATGCTGATATAGTAACAGTTGTGGTGTTAGAAACAGAAGTTCCTGTTCCATATCCAATTTGAGTTATAGGTGATGTTGCTGTAACAGACAAATTTCCACTCCCAAGTAAAGAATTTCCGTTGATTGTTTTTATATTTGTCCCACTAACTAATTTGTCTTGTTTTAAAGATATTGTATTTGTTAATGTCACATCAACCGCATCATTGATAGAGTCTTCTACTGAAATTTTTTTTTCTAAAGACGCGTCTATTGAATCTAATGAACTTAGTTCTTCATTCAATCCTGATATTTGATTTTGATCTAATTTAGTTGGCATAATTTTTTTATTAAATAAATATCACCTTTTGTTGATTAGATTTAATATTTCCTCGGCAACATCACCAACATTTTCTTGTATTTCATCACCCATAACGGTTCTAATGATTTGTTTTTTCTTATTTAATATATCATAAATAACCCCTTCAATAGTATTTTCAAACAAAGGATAATAAACCAATACGTTTGATTTTTGACCATAACGATATGCTCTGTCCTCGGCTTGCGCATGTTCTGCGGGAACAAAAGATAAGTCGTTCATAATAACCGCCTCTGCTCTTGTTAGAGTTAAACCAACTCCCGCCGCTTTTAAATTTCCAACAAAGACTTTAATTTTTTCATCATTTTGAAATAAGTCGACGGCTTGTTGGCGAACTGAATTAGAACAACTTCCGTCAAGATAAACAGATTGTTTTCCAAAATGATGGTGTATTGTCTGAAGTGTGTCTGTGAAGTTTGTAAATATAATAACTTTTTTTCCTTGATCTATTATGTTTTCAGCAAACTCAATAGTTTGTTTTGTTTTTTCATTCGCGATTACTTTTCTAACTTTCATTAACTTTGAAAACTGAACCGTAAGTGATGATGACTCTTCGGGGTTTTTATCATACCAATCATAATAATCACCCATCAGTTCTTCGTATTCTTTTGATTTCAATCTCAAATAAACTGGTGTTATAATTTTGTCAGGTAGATCTAACACATCTTCTTTAAGTCTTCTTAATATTTGTTTTGAAGTTCTATCTCTTAATTCTTCTAAATTAGACGCTCCCGATACATTCCATACTTTTCTTTTACCAGCCGTAAACTGAAATCCCTGACAATAACGAATCGCATAAGCCTTCCAATTTTGAGCAACAGGACTTTCTATTATGTTTAATAGATTATAATAATTCATAGGTCGAGATGTCATTGGTGTTCCTGTTAATAACCAAACTTTATCTATTTTTTTTACAAAACTATTTATAATTTTTGTTCTTTGAGCCTGACCATTTGATATCATGTGGGCTTCATCAAGTATTACTAAATCAAAATTAGATTTTTCTAATAACGAATTTTCTTTTTCTTTTGTGTCATGAAAGTTTTTTAAGATGTCATAATTTATTATTACAAAATCATGGTCCGTTGAAAATTTTTTTCCTTCTGCGATAAAAACTGGTCTATTGGAATAATTTTCGATTTCTCTTTGCCAATTTATCTTTAAAGACGCAGGACAAACAATTAATATTTTTTTTGCTCCGGTCTCAAGAGCCGCAATAATTGTTGATGTGGTTTTCCCCAAACCCATGTCGTCTGCCAAAATAAATCTTTTAGACCCTGCTAGTTTTTCAATTGCTATTTTTTGATGATCTAAAGGAGGTCTATGTGAATATTTCAAATAATCAACATTAACAGATTGGGTGTTATGACTTTTAATAAGAGCGGATTTTGGTATCCAAAACTCCGATAGTTGATCTTTTTCAAAAAATTTAGCCCAAACATGATAAGATTTTTCTTTTTCTACTAATAACTTCTCAATATAAATTTCTTTTGGTGTTTGTATAAAATATTTTTCCTCCGCAAATTTCTTAGAAAAATACGAATCCAATTCAACCCATTTTCTTGCGATTTTGGGAACAGTGTTTGAATAATTTACGATGTATTCTGCTTGTGTTCTTGTTGGAAAAAATTTTGAAGAAGACTCTTTTTTGTTTTTTAAATATAATATATAGTTATTGGAACCACTATAAGTGGCAAGTATATCTATGGCTTTATACTCTATAAGCGACTTTTGAGTTTCCAAAGTTAGTCTTTTAAAAAAGATAATCAATAATTGTATATTTATCAAGAAAAACCTTTTTTATGCGAAATAATGTCCCTATTACAAGACTTGGTAAATTTTTTGGTGACCGTGATTTTGAGTTGGAAATTGAAATGGGTCAAGAATGGTTAATTGGTGATATGAACTACACTTGTATATTATACAAGATTGATAGAAATAAGATTAAGACTGATGATGTTTACGGTGAAGTTGTTGAAGATGGTATTAAGTTTTTACCTCCAGTTGAGTTTAATGCTTACGTTGGTATAGCGTCCCCCGAAAATAAATTACTTGGAACCACAAAATTGGATCAAGTAGAGCCAGGAAACATTACTATGTCTGTTTATTTGAAGACATTAACTGACCTTAATATCGATATAGATTTTGGGGATTATGTAGGATACTATGATAGTGAAAACTTTGTTAGATATTACACCGTAGTAAATGATGGACGTGTTATTTCAGACATAAAACACACATATAAAGGCTATAAACCATTCTATCGCACTATTATTGCGGCACCTGTTGGTCCAAATGAATTTAGAGGATTATAAAATATTAAAATAAAATAATGGGATTACCAAAAAAACAAGTTAAACCATCTATACCTTTAAATTATCCAAAAACTCTTTTACCAAGAAGAGAACAAATAAAGGATATGATTACTAAAGATGGAACTTATCTTCCTAAATCCTTACTTCATGCCGATTTAGATAAAGGGTTTTTAGATTTTGTTAAAGAAAAATTCAATATTGTTTCTGAAGGAAAAAAAATACCTGTGGTTGATATTTTGATAACAACACAAAATTGGTCTCAATTTGTTGAAACATGGGATTTTCAAAATATTGACAAAAACGTTGAACCACCCTTTTTGGTAATCATTAGAAATCCTGAAGTAAAATATGGAAATAACCCTTCTGTTTTATATAATATACCAGTTAGAAGGATGTATTATTACATGGAAGTTCCGACTTGGGATGGAAATAGAGAAGGGGCCGACATTTATAAAATACCTCAACCAGTTCCAATTGATCTGAAATATACGGTGGCAATTGTTTGTAACAGAATGAGAGAAGCAAATACCTTAAATCAAAGAGTCATGGAAACTTTTGCTTCTCGACAAGCTTATCAAACTATAAATGGACATTATATTCCTATTATTAATGATTCGTTTTCAGACGAATCTGTTTTAGATTTAGAGAAAAGAAAATACTACATTCAAAAATACGATTTTACTATGATGGGTTTTTTAATTGATGAAGAACAATTTGAAGTATTTCCTGCTTTGTCAAGAACATTTCAAATGTTTGAAGTGGATTCTCGTCCTGTAAAAGGACGACAAAAAAAACAAGAACCTGTCAAATTGGGGTCAATTACTTTAGAATACCCAAATAGTGCAACAACTACAGAATATCATTTTGACTACACATGTAATTTATTTTTTGAAAAATCTATCAACATTGAAAATTATTCTGTGTTTATTAATGACAATTATTATGGGGATGATGTTGATTTGATTCAGATAAATGATGGAGATAAGTTAAGAGTTGATATAACAATAGGTTTAACAAACGAAACCCCAACATTGGTTTATACAAGAAAACTTATTTAAATTTCTCCGTATATATCTTTTTTTTCTTTACACTTTTCCACAATAAGATTTTCTAAAAACTTATACATTTTAATACCCCGTTTGTCACAATATTTTTTTAGGATATCATGGACCTTAGCGTCTATTTTTAAATTTTTTATCGTCTTTACGTCTTTATCCATAGTGGTAGAAAAAAGGCAGAATAAAATCATACCAAGATATAAATACTTTTTACCAAGTAAAGTTTTTGATAAAAATCAAAGTATTTATAAAAAAAAAATAAATAATTAAAAGTATTTTACAATATGGCAACTAACAGTAAGGTTTTTGTTTCGCCCGGTGTGTATACTTCTGAAGTTGACCTAAGCTTTGTGGCTCAAAGTGTTGGTGTAACTACATTAGGTATTGTTGGTGAAACTTTAATAGGTCCGGCTTTCGAACCTATTTTTATAACAAATTTCACGGAATTTGAAACGGTGTTTGGTGGGACTTCACCAGAAAAATTTGTAAACACTCAAATTCCTAAATATGAAGCATCTTATATCGCTAAAGCATACTTGCAACAATCTAATCAATTATTTGTTACAAGAATCCTTGGTTTATCGGGTTATGACGCAGGACCATCTTGGTCTGTAACAACTGTGGCTAACGTAAACCCATCAACTATTGGTGTTTGGTGTTTAAGTTCAGTTACAGATTATACAACTTGTGAAACTACTTGTGTTACTCCTAAAGAATTGGCATTTACAGTTCCTTTTACCGCTTGTACAAATTCTGTGACAACAATTGGATACAATGCTGATTTTCCAGATGAAATTCAAGACATTCTTTATTCTCAATTTGAACAATTCAATGGATCAACGTCGACCTTGGATTCACAAATTAGAAATTTAATTTTTGATGTAATAACAGATTCTAATCCATATATGGCAGAAGATGAATATATTTCATATTTTGGTTCAATAGATACTATGGATTATAATACTTTAGAAGGTGCTGGATGGACAGCAGCAACTAACGTCTTTAATGTTCCTTCAGTTTCACTTGACGATACAAGTTTAACTTCACCATTAAATGATGCTTGGTATTATGCTTTATTCACAAATACAGGAAATACTCACTATAGTGGTTACTCATTCTTTACTTACGTTTCAGGTTTGACACCTTATTATCCAAACCCAACACCAACACCACAAGCAACAGCATCTCCAACACCAACTCCTTCATTTGTAAATCCTTGTATTACACCTTCACCGTTTACATCCCCAACTCCAACACCAACTCCTGTTAATATTGATTGTTATTCAGGAACGATTGTTGGTAAAATTTATTACTATACCGGAACATCATATGTAAATTACGACAATGTAGTTGTAGGAACTTTAAGATCAAGGGGTATTTCGACTTATACAAACGCTACTAATCCAAAATATTCAGTAACAGGGACATCAGATGTCACTCTTAACATGACCGGTCAATACTCAGCAGTATTGAAAAACCCTTACTCCACATTTGGTGTAAATGTTGTTGACCACTTTGGAACTCACTACTCATTTGAAACTTCTTTTACACAAAATGATCCTGAATATTGGACTAAGGTATTTGGAGTTACTAACTTTCAAAAACCTAGAATTGAAGTTCCTGTCTTTGCTGAAGAAAACTTCCAATCTTGGTTAAATTATTCTTGGAAGAAGGGTTATATTAGAGGTTTAAATCCTAATTTAATTGCTCTTGATTCGGCACAAAGCGGTGATCCAAATTCAATTGGTTGGTATTTAGATAAATGGCAAACACCAGTATCTCCATTTGTTGTTTCAGAATTAAGGGGTAATAAAGTTTATGACCTATTTAGATTTTACACAATTTCTGACGGTGACGCAGCAAACACATTGATTAAAATTTCAATTGTTAATCAATCATATAACAATTTAACATTTGATGTTTTAATTCGTGATTACTTTGACACTGATTCAAACCCTGTTGTTTTAGAAAAATTCACTAACTGCGGTATGGATCCGGGTCAAAACAATTTTATTGGAAATAAAATTGGAACCCTAAATGGGGAATATATGCTTAACTCAAAATATGTAATGGTAGAAATGAGTGAAGATGCTCCAATTGACACACTCCCTTGTGGGTTTAACGGGTTTAACTTTAGAAATTACGCAGGTGCTAATTCACCATTCCCAATTATCAAAGGGAAATATGACTTCCCTGGTGAAGTAATTTACAACCCACCTTTTGGTTTGTCTTCCGGAAATGATAATGCTCTTACAAGTCCTGGTGACAATGTAAGAAGAGTTTACTTAGGTATTTCAAATTCTTATGGATGGGATCCATCATTCTTTGAGTATGTTGGAAAAAGAAACCCAATTAATTCTTGTGATATAGAAGGATTACCTTTCAATTTCAGATCTGAAGGGTTCCACATGGACGTAAATGCCAGTGGACTTACAATCGGACCTGAGTTCTCTACAAGTGGCGAACCAAGATTTGTTTGTGGTAATTCATCTTTCATTACAGAACCTGAATCACCTACAAATGTTTATTACAGATTATTCGCACGTAAATTCACATTCTTAGTTCAAGGTGGATTTGATGGATGGGATATTTACAGAGAATGGAGAACCAATACTGACGAATACCAAATTGGTAGAAGAGGTTTCTTAAATGGTGCTTGTCCTTCACCGAGATATCCAACTGCGGTTGGTTGGGGTGCATTTAAAGAAATATCATTAGGCGACGGAACACAAAATTTTGCAAATACCGACTATTACGCTTACTTATTAGGACAACAAACTTTTGCCAATCCTGAAGCAACAAACATCAACGTTTTTGTAACACCTGGTATTGACTATGTAAACAACAGTAACTTAGTTGAAGACGCAGTTCAAATGATTGAGTTCAATAGAGCCGATTCACTTTATGTTTGTACGACACCTGACTATGACTTATATTTACCAACAACTACAGGTATAGATGGTTTCATTTATCCTACAGAGGCGGTTAATAACTTGGATAATACAGGAATTGACTCAAACTACACGGCAACTTATTATCCTTGGGTGTTAACAAGAGATAGTGTGAATAATACCCAAATTTATATTCCACCTACGGCTGAAGTTACAAGAAACTTAGCATTAACAGACAACATCGCGTTCCCTTGGTTTGCGGCGGCTGGTTACACTCGTGGTATTGTTAATTGTATTAAAGCACGTAAGAAACTAACTCAAGAAGACAGAGATATCCTTTATGTTGGTAGAATTAACCCAATTGCTACTTTCTCTGATGTGGGAACTGTAATTTGGGGTAACAAAACTCTACAAATTAGAGAGTCGGCCCTTGACAGAATTAACGTAAGAAGATTGTTATTACAAGCACGTAAATTGATTTCTGCAGTATCTATTCGATTGTTGTTTGAACAAAATGACGCACAAGTTAGACAAGACTTCTTAAACGCTGTTAATCCTATCTTGGATGCCATTAGAAGAGACCGTGGTTTATATGACTTCCGTGTAACCGTTTCGTCTTCTCCTGAAGATTTAGATAGAAACCAATTAACAGGAAAAATCTATATCAAACCTACAAGAGCTCTTGAATTTATTGATATTACTTTCTACATCACTCCAACAGGAGCGTCGTTTGAAAATATCTAAATTTATCAGATCATAAATAAGGGGGGACATTAGTTCCCCCTTTTTTTAATTTAAGATATTTATTGTTATGAATTACAAAACTTTTGTAAAAGATATAATTACAGAAATTATTAGTGATCAGTTAAAACCAACAATGAAGTATTATGCTTTTGATTGGGATGATAACTTAATGTATATGCCGACCAAAATTTATTTGAAAGACGATAAAGGAAAAAGTGTTGGTATGTCAACTGAAGATTTTGCTGAATACAGAACTGAAATTGGTAAAGAACCTTTTAATTACAAAGGACACAAGATTGTTGGTTTTGACGACGAAGCGTTTAGAGATTTTAAGGTTCCAGGTGATAAAGAATTTGTTAAAGACGCAATGTCATCAGAAACAGGACCTTCATGGGACGATTTTGTGGAAGCCGTTAATCAAGGATCAATTTTTTCAATCATTACGGCACGAGGACATACCCCAAGTGTGTTAAAAAATGCGGTATATAATTTAATTAAGAAAAATAAACACGGATTGAACGAAAAAACTATTGTTAGAAATCTAAAGAAATATAGAGAGTTAGCCGATGAAGATATCTTAACAGATGATGAAATAATCAGATATTATTTAGACATGTGTAAATTTTATCCGGTTACTTTTGGTCAGGGGTCGGCAGCAAACCCTGAAAAACTAAAAGTGGAAGCAATGACAGAGTTTATGACTTACGTTCAAAAACTGTCAAGACAACTTCAAGAGAAGGCATTTATGAAAAATAAAATAAGTAATTATTTTTTACCTTATATTGGTTTTTCAGATGATGATCTAAAAAATGTTCAAACAATGAGAAAATATTTTAATGACGAAGACAAATTAAAAATTTATCATACTGGTAAAGAAGGTAAAACTAAATATGAATAATAAATCTAGTTATAGATTATTTTAAAAAAAATAAAAGTAAATAGAAAAATTTTTTCATAAGATAGTATTTATAATAAAATAAAACAAAAAAAAACAAAAAACTAACATGGCTGATTTATTAATGAAAATGCCTATCCCTTACGAACCGAAAAGGGAGAACCGATGGATACTACGTTTCCCATCGTCACTTGGAATAAATGAGTGGTATGTTGAGACAACGTCTAGACCAAAACTTACAATTGCATCTACAGAGATTCAGTTTTTAAATACATCAACTTTCGTTGCAGGAAGATTCAATTGGGGTGAACTTCCCGTAACGTTTCGTGACCCGATTGGTCCTTCGGCATCACAAGCGGTTATGGAATGGATTAGATTATGTGCTGAGTCAGTAACAGGTCGTATGGGTTATGCTGCGGGATATAAGAAAAACGTCGATCTTGAAATGTTAGACCCTACTGGTGTTGTTGTCGAGAAATGGATTTTAGAAGGGACTTTTCTTTTGGGGTATGATGGGGGATCATTAACATATTCATCAGATGGTGTTGCAAAAATATCTTGTCAGATGAGAATGGACCGTTGTATATTAGTTTATTAATCACATATTTTTTTAGTATTTAAATCCACATGTTTAGAGTTTATACTCAAATGTGTGGATTTTTTCATTTAGATATAAAAATATTTACTAACTACAATTTTTATGTATTTTTTAATTAAAATAAATAAAGTATGGAACAAGATGTTTATCAAGCCGGTCAAGCCGAATTTAATTTACCACACGATGTAATACAATTACCAAGTCAAGGTAAATTTTATAAATCAAAAAAGAAATCAGTAAAAGTTGGTTATTTAACCGCTTTTGATGAAAACATAATTGCTGAGGCAGATTATAAAAAAAGTATAACTGAAAGCATTATATTTCCGTTATTAAGAAATAAAATCTATGAAAAAGATTTAAGACCTGATGAATTAATAGACGGGGATGTTGAAGCAATTCTTTTATTTTTACGAAATACATCATTTGGCCCCGAATACACGATTACAGCGGTAGACCCTGAAACAGACAAAAGATTTCAAACTACCATTAGTTTAGAAGAACTTAACTATAAAAAAGTCAATTTCCAACCAAACGAAGAAGGTTTATTCGAGACTATACTTCCTGTGTCAAAAAATCATGTAAAACTGAAAATTTTAAACATGGGAGAAAAATTTGAAATCGAAAATACCTTAAAATTATATCCTGCTGGAAGAACGATTCCAACTATAACAACAAGACTACTAAAACAAATTGTTGAGATTGATGGAGATACAGACAAAGGAAATATTGCTATGTTTATAGAAAAAATGCCAATTGCAGATTCCAAATACATAAGAAAGTTTTTAACAGAAAATGAACCAAGATTAGATCTATCAAAAGAAGTAATAGCCCCGTCAGGAGAAAGAGTAATGGTCGACATTACTTTTGGGGTGGAGTTTTTTCGGCCTTTCTTATCAATATAAAACAACAATTTTGGACGAATTCTATTATTTTTCCAAAATATTTAGAACTCAATACTCTGAGTTTTTGAATATGCCAACGTATGTAAGAAAATATCTTATAAATAAATTTGTTACTGAAAGTGAAAAAAAATAAAACAGTATTTATTGTAAAATAATACTTAATGCCTAGTTACGACAATCTCAGCACAGATAAATTAATTAAAGCTCTTAAAGAAAAAGATGCAACCATAGATTATCAAGATGGTAGAATCAAAAAACTTCAACGAGATCAATATTCAAGTCAAACTTCATCGCTTGATGCAAGCGCAGACTCTTATAATGTATGGGTGGCAAATGTAGACGGAATATCAAATAAGTTATTATCAACGGCCAAAGAATATGGTGAAGCCATAGATCCATTTGACTCTAAAGCATTTGCCAATTTAGATGACTACGGAACAAAACTACAATCCACTTTTGGATTAGGAAAAGATAGAATTGAAGAATTCAAATTAACTATAGCCGATGTTGCTCCCGAATTGAAAAAATTAGGAATAGAAGAAGAAAACGTTGCGACACATATTTCCGATATAATGACAGGATTAGGAACAACTGCAAGTCTAAGCACAAAGGCCATTACTGAACTGGCCGCAGTATCAAAAATAACGGCACAAGATGAAGATGATTTAGCGTCAAAATTTAAAGAAGTCGGTGTATCAATCAATGATGTTGGTTCAGAAATGAAAACAGTAATTGATTACGCTAAAAATGTCGGAGTTTCAGTAAAAGGAGTATCGAGTGATGTAGTTTCTAATTTGAACAAAATGAATCTATACAACTTTGACAACGGAATCAAAGGTTTAGCAACTATGGCAGCCACCTCGCAAAGAATAGGTTTACAGATGCGTGATGTTTTTGAATTTTCTGAAAAAATATATAATCCTGAAGGTGCAATAGAAATGGCGGCAGGGTTACAAAGACTTGGTGTAACCGCTAGTGGATTATTAGATCCATTAAGAGCGATGGATTTGGCAGCAAATGATCCTGAAGGTCTACAAAAAGAAATGATCAACATAACAAAAGAGTTTACAACATTTAATGAAAAAAATGGTAAATTTGAAATACTTCCAGGTTCTAAAAGAAGGTTGAGAGAAATTGCCAAAGAGATGGGTATGAATGCAGATGAATTAGCAAAAATGTCAATTAACGCTGCAGATTTTGACATGAAAATGAAACAAATTAAATTCCCTTCATTGGCCGAAGGTGATGAAGAAACAAAACAACTAATCGCGTCGATGTCTCAATTAAAAGGAGGTGTCGCAACCGTTCAGATCAAAGGGGAAGAAAGAAAGGTTGAAGAATTGACACCACAAGATATTGCCGAATTGAAAAAAGCAAATGAAGAATCTTCCAAATCTTTGGAACAATTGGCAGCAGAACAGTTATCAATACAAGAACAAACTTTGAATTATTTCAAAAGTGGAGAGTTGGCCCTTAAAATGGGAAAGGCAACTGCTCCAAGTCTTAGTAAATTTTATGGAGCACTCGCTAAAAGTAATATGTCGGCTGCTAAAAACATAAGTGAAGCGGCAGGCACAACTAAAGGTGTTAGAGAAAATGTTGAAAAAATCGGAGGACCTATAGAAGATATAGTAAAATCATTAGCCGAAGGTAATGCCGCAAGTCTTGCAACTAACTTTGACAAACTTGGATCTAACTTAGGAGACATTGTTGGAAAAATAATACCAACAGCGCAAGAGGTAATTCAAAATACCGGAAAAGATGTCGCAAAAATCTTTTCAGAAACTTATCAAAGTAAAGGAAACACTGAAGTCAAAGAAACAAAAAATATCAACCTTAATATAAATTTAACCGGAGATCCAAATACATTAAATAAAATAGACGGAAAACAAGCAATAGATGCTGTTATCAACGGTATTGATGATCCCAATGTAAGAACAGCTCTTAATTCAAAAAGTGCAGATGATAAAGGTGTTAGTGCGGCAACTGGTTCTAAAAATAAGTAATCATACACTATAAAAAAAAATAGCATAACATCTATTTATAAAACAAAAGTATGGCTGAAAGTTTTTTATCTTTTGGTAATTCAGAATCATTTAGAAAACAATTATTAGTTAGAAATCTAGTACCATATGGTGTGCCAGGAGCATACACGGCGCCAGGAAACCCAATTAATTATGAAACAAACTTGACGGTATCTAACGTAATTGATTCTCCAAACAACTATGTATCGACAAACTTATTTGCCACCGATCTATATCCATTAAATGAATATGGACCTGAAGGTGGTTTTGGAAACCCAATAAGTGTTAATAGCATTGCATCCACTAATAATCCCCAAGGAACAAATCAAGGTCCATATCAACCAAACGACACTGTTTTAGATGTTGTTAATGAATTTTATATCGAAACTGCTTATGTTACAAATAAATGGGGACCAAGTGGTGGATATAAGGATTTAATAATTATAACAGATTTACAAAATGCTGGAAACATTTACCAACCTTATTGGGATCCGGGTTACTACAATTATTCATTATATCCCACTTTTAATGTGGTCTTTCAAGACGATCCTATTGGATCAAACGGACCTTTATCGTCAGATAGTTTTATTGCTCAAATAGGTGCGGCACAACTAAAATTTGCTTTCAACGAAAGAGTGTCTCAAGAAATACAACAAGCAACCATAGGAGTTATAAACTTAGATACCATAAGTGATCCGTTTTCTGCTAGTTTATTAGCAACAGGACAACAACCTTTTTTTATTAGAGATTGGAAAATTACAGTTCCTGAAAACCCTGCGTTAGCGGCAGTTTCATTAGCAAATAGATTAACGGGAACTTATTTTCCTGTTTCTTTTATTCCTGGCGATTACTTTAGTAATGATAATCCTATTGACAAACCACAAACCGAAGCCGCTCTTGGTGTTGCAAATAGTTTGACTGGTGGGTTATTAGCACCAATATTAAACAAATATAGAAATCCATCCGAAGTGTTTGTCGCAAACACAGGAAACGGACAAAGATCTGCATTATTTTCGGCCTTGGATTATAACTTATTTAGACCGGCATATAACAGAGGTCTTATCGGAGGAGTTATTGCAAATGCTTCTGCGGCCGTTAATAGATTGTTCAACCAAGACAAATCCCAATCTTCGGGATATTATGTCGGAAGTGAAAATGCTGAACCATCACAAATAGACGGACCACCAAACCAACTACCAACAAATCAATTTGGAGTTCAACAACAAAGTATAGTTTATGGACCACAAGAATTGGGAATACTATATGAGGGTAACGAAGAAAAAATTAAATTTGGTCTAAAAGGAAAGGCTTATACCGATGGGGGTGGAACTTCGGGACAAATGGTTTGGACATCACCAAAGTATAAACCAAACGCAGGTTTTAGAGCAACAGAAGGAGGAGGTGCCGGAAGTTTAAACGACGACTTTAATCAAATATCAGCAGATTATTTACAATATCAATCAACAGATGTTGAATTTAGACCTGGGTCTATTTTGTATGAAACACAACAATTAGTAAATTCCGCAGACCAAGTCCAAGGACAAACAAGACTAAAACATGTAGGAACGGCAATCAATCAAGTTTCAAAAGTTTTCAACGATGGTTACAAAGAATTAACAAAAGGATCAAGAGTTTTGTCATATGTCAATCAAGCAGATGGAACACAAGCAGGGTTAGAATATTGTAGAGTATTTCAAAAAGATACTCCATATTACACTTACGCCGATTTACAAAAAACTGATGGTATTACAACCGCAGGAAGAAGAGCGGATTATTCAATATTTGATAACACTTATAATCTGAATATTGCCCCATTAAGAAATCCAGGTTCAACCAATATTGTGGACGGAAAAGTAAAAAAATATATGTTTTCAATCGAAAACTTGGCATGGAGAACTTCCGATAGACCAGGATATACATACGACGACCTTCCTGTTTGTGAAAAAGGACCAAACGGTGGAAGAATCATGTGGTTTCCACCTTACAACTTGAAATTTTCAGATGATTCAAAACCAGACTTCAATTCAACTTCTTTTCTTGGAAGGTCAGAACCTATCTACACATACAAAAATACAAGTAGGTCTGGACAATTAAGTTGGACAATTATTGTTGATAATCCATCAATGCTAAACACAATAATTGAAAAACAAATGAAAGGGGTTGCCAAAGAAAGAGTACAAAGTGTGGTTGATTCCTTTTTTGCTGGTTGTACAAAATACGACATGTATGAATTGGGAATTAAATTTAACACGATCCCAACTAAAGATTTATACACATATCAACAAATTCTAAATAACCCAAGACTTACATCAGAAGAGCAAGTTCAAGTTTTACAAAGTTTACCTGTTAATCAAAGTAATTCAAACTCAAATAGTTCATCAGGTGCTGACACAAACTTAAACACAACAGGGGAGGGAAATCAAACACAAGATAATACACCTCCAGATTACAATTGGAGTTCATACGAAGGACTTGGGTTTTATTTCGAAAACGATGTCCCTGGTGGACCAAACGGAACAAAACCTGGTGAAAACAAAACTTTGGGAACATCAGCAAGTAATTTTGATGTTTATTATAATCAATATATTGGTTTAAAGAGCGTTTACAACGCAAAGGCACCAGAATACGTAAATTCAAACGGAGAAATATTTAACAAGGCCGCAATTCCAAACTTTTTTAGTGAAGTTATTGAAGGAAACTTTAATACGGTTCAAAATGACCTAATGAAAAAAATTGATGATGTTTTGGTAAAACAAAAGGGGAGTATTACTTTAGATATGTTAGGATCGGCATCAGCACCACAAGAAAAAGCGTATAACGTTAAATTATCAGAAAGAAGAAATGATTCAGTTAAAAAATGGTTTTTAGCTTATAAATTATCTGATAATAAAACAATACAAGAATATGGAGACAAATTCAAAATGAATTTAAATCCTCAAGGAGAAGAAACCGTAATTCCTCAAACAAGAGCAATTGCGTCAGGAACTTCAGAAACAAATGATATTAGTGTTGCAAATTCAAAAGGAGGAGACATCTTATCTGCAAGCATCAATTGTACTGTTGATAGTTATGCTGTGACAGATAAAGGAGTAAAAATACCCGATCAAACAAAACCAAACGAAGCGCAGTGGTATAGTATTCCTGCGATGGCTTGTCGACGAGTTGCAATTCAAAAAATTACTGCAGTTATCCCAACAAATCCTGTAACACCAAATCCTGTAGAAACAAAAGATACAACACAAAATAAAACTAATAACTCTCAGAATATATTAACAGCAACCACTCAGAGTATTAAACCTGAACCTCAAATTACGGTAGAACAAAAAGTTAGAGAAGGCATTTCAAAAAAAATATTAAGAAATCTTTTTACCGAATGTGATTATTTTGAAATAATAAAACAAACAGACCCCACCGTGTTTGATACTATAAAAGATAGTATTAAGTATTTCAATCCTGCTTTTCACTCCATGACACCTGAAGGTTTAAATTCAAGACTAACGTTTTTACAGCAATGCACAAGACCAGGTCAAACAATACCAATTATAGGACCTGACGGACGACCAAAATATAATGACGCTTTAAATACTTCTTTTGGAGCACCCCCAATTTTGGTATTAAGAGTTGGTGACTTTTACCACACTAAAATCGTTCCAACATCTTTAGGTATAACATATGAACCATTATTATTGGATATGAATCCCGAAGGAATCGGAGTTCAACCAATGTTGGCAAACATAAGTTTAAGTTTTAACATAATTGGAGGAATGGGATTAAAAGAACCAGTTCAAGAACTACAAAATGCTCTGTCATTTAATTATTATGCAAACACAGAAATTTTTGACGAAAGAGCGGTTTCGACCTACGATACAAGTAAATTAGATAATTATGTTGTTGAAAAAATAACAGGAGGACTTCCACCGGTGACACAACAACAACAGGCGGTAATTAACAGTGTTCAACCAAAAAAAGGGGGAAACACTGTTGGAACAATTGTAGACACAACAACTATGAACTATTCGGGACTATACGATTCTTTACAATCAAAACTACAAGAATATTTCAAAGCATATTATGATACTATAAATAAAACAACTACGGATTATTCTTATGGGGCAACACTTATATCGTTAAAAAATAAAAATTATACTGAAGGTGAATTATCCCAATATACAAGCCAAAAAACAAAAACAATCCTCTATGGTAAATCAAATGAGTATCAAGGATTTATAGACAATCTTGTAAAAGAAGTTCAAAAAGATATTAATCAAGGAGATAATCCAATACTTAAAGTTGTGAGCGATAGATCAGGTGGTATTACAGGAAAACAAAAAAGAGAACTACAAGAAAAGTTAAAATCACAAGTATCAAAAGGTCAAATTGATATTTCAAATACAATAACAAACAATAATACAAATATTGTTCAAGTAGAAACTGATCTTAATTATATTTTTAGACAACTTGATGTTGTTGCCTCAAAACTGGACGGAAGTTTATTACAATCCAATGAACCAGTATTGTATGACTTAAGCGGCAACACATTTTTTGATCCTACGGAAAATAGTGGATCTATTTTTGATGTTTTTACAAATAAAGTTCCCAAAACAATTGAAGATTTCAATAAATTAATTCTAAGTTCCGATTTTAATCCAGACTTCTTTAAAAAATCTAATTCAACGTTAGACAACGGAAACGGGTGTAGTTTTGTTGAAGGAAACAATCAGGGATATTTAATAAACTGCCCCACCAATAGATATTATAGTTTGATGTGTCCATACTTTACAAACTCTGAAAAATTTCAAAATATGGTCAATGAATTAATTAGTGGTCCTGAAGTTAAAGGAGATACTAAAGGACTGACCGATCAGATAAAAGAGGCATGTAATGACTTGAAAAAAGAATATGAAAGTTTTCAAAAATTTTGGACAGATCAATTAAAAAAGATTATTGACGATCAGGTATATAAAACAGTAACAACTTGGAAAATACCTGATAACACAATTAAAACGTGTTCATATGTAACACCTGCTGAAGGGGATATAAAACAAAAAACTAAAAGGATAAAGGACCTTTACTCAAACATTAATTTAAATGATGATAAAAAATCATTCAACGGAAAAGTAACATTTAACTAAACATGGGATTACAATATTGGAATAGATATACAGATTTTTTAATTAATGGACAACAAACTGTTGTTCCGTATGTTCAGTTGCCTTCAAAGACTTCAGACAAAAATTATATATATATTATTGGTCAGTCTAGGTTGGACAAAATTTCACAACAATTTTATGGATCTCCGTATTTTGGATGGTTGATCCAAGCGGCAAATCCGCAATATTCAGGAAACGAATATGCAATACCTGATGGTGCGGTATTGACAATTCCATTTCCTTTAGTAGCTTCATTACAAGATTATAAAAACTCTTACGAAAACTATTTCTTCTATTATGGTAGATAATCAAGAAAATATATTAGTAGAACTTGACTATGATAACATAAGCCTTATTGATCCTAACAAAGTTATTGACCAACAAGGAAATGTTAAAGATAGATTAGTTAAACAAGAAGACTTAGTGTATTATGCTAACTTGGAGTGTAATGTTTTACCAAGAACAAAACTATCAGTAGGTTCTGCGATGAACGATTCGCAAAGAACAATATCTGTTGCTAAAATTAATTTTTTAAATCCTGGAAATAAAACATTTTTAGACACCGCTTGGTCAGATGAACTAACAGGTAAAGGAACTTTACAAGGTAAAGGGGTTAATCAACCAAGACAAACGGCAGTTAAAAACCCAAATCAAACTAATGATTATTATATTACTCAAAACTTATGGTCAAACGGGACACCTGGTGCTGTTGATAATGGATTTTTGGGAATGAAATCAATAAGAATGTCAATTGGAACCGACTTTTTACCACAAATAGATGTTGAATTAGAAGACGTTAAGGGAAGAGCTCTTTTTGAAGGCGGTAACAATTCTCCATACTCGGCATTTTTTCAATTACCCTATCCCCAATTTACATTGACGTTAAAAGGATATTATGGAAAGGCAATAAAATTTCCAATAATGCTTCAATCGTTTACGTCAACGTTTGATCCTTCAACACATAATTTTCAAATTAAATTAAAATTTTACGGGTATAAATATACCTTACTTTCATACGTTAATTTTGGTGCTCTAATGGCAGTTCCCCAAATGTATAGAAATAACGTAACACAAACTCCTGTTTCTAAAACACAAGGAAACCAACAATCAAGTTCCAATACCTTGACCACAACTTCAAGTGTTAGTAGAGGATATCAAAAAATGAAAGAAGTTTATTCAGACTATAAATCAAAAGGTCTTATACCGGATGATTTTCCTGAAATCACATTAAATCAATTAAAATACCGTTTACAGAAATTTATTGATGATGTTTTAAGTCAATTTGAAAAAGAAAATATGGGAATATTATCCGATATGACTTTGTATACCAATAATTTGTTGTCTTATCAACAAAAAGTTTTTTTATATACAAATGCTTCTTGGTATGGAACCTTTATGGATAGAGATAATCCAATAGTTCTAAAAGAAAATTCACAAAATGTTTATATTTTTAAAAAAGAATTAGATGCCGACAAAAGATCCGAAGGGGTTACAAAGTTAAAAGGAGATATTGAACAATACAATGACGTATTAAATCAAAACGGAGTTTTTGGTATAAACGGAAAATATACCGTAGGTGGAATTACGACAAAATCAAATATTGACGTTCCAATAAGTTTAAAAACACTTCAAAAAAAAATCACACTATCCGATATTGATCTTGTAAAAACATACACCGCACAAAAAAACGCACCAAAAGGAAATTATAAAGAGTCAGACGATGTGATAATTCAATTCAAACAAACATTACAAGCACAACTTCTTGTTAATGAAAACATTACTTACTTTTTTGAAGGACAAGACTCATTTATGAGTATAACTGATAACATAGCAAAAACCGCTTCTGAAACAAGAAAAAAAGTCGAAACAGAAATAACCGCAAGTTTGTCTTCAAAATTTAATTCACAGGGAAATGGTGGTTTGGGGTTTATTCCTTCTATAAGAAATATATTGGCGGTTTTTTATTGTCAAGGAGAAGCGTTTTTAAGATTACTTGACGAGGTTCATAAAAAGGCATGGGATCAAAGAGAAAATCAATACAGAAGAGCGGCAATTTTTGGAAACTCATCAACGGCACCAAGTGTTGACTTGAAAACATCTACACAAAATAATGAACCAATTTATCCTTGGCCACAAGTATTAAAAGAATCTGTTGGTGAAGATAATAAAGAAAAATTTGAAATAATATACCCAGGAGACCAAACTGTTGCAAACACTTATAGAGCATATAGTCCTGAAGTTTGGCCAGAAGTTGAGTTTGTGGAACAATTTATAAAGGGTTTTACAGAAAGGCAGTTAAACAATAATGACTCAAAAGTTTTTGAAACAAATCTAAAACCACTACGAATTTCTTTAAACGCGATAGATTTTCCCGCAACAAATCAAATATTTCAAAACAAAGAAGAATCAAAATATTTTTATGAAATATATGAAAGATTGTTATTAAACTCTTTTTACAGTAATTTTAACAGAAAAAGTGGATACCCTTTAGCGATATATGAGGTCGAATCCGAAGATGAAGCAATCAACGTCCTTCAAAGTTTGGGAAGCGATAATCCATTTTTAAGCAAAATATTAAAAGAATACCTTTTGGATTCAAATAACTATGTTTCATTTTTAAAACATATATCCAATGAAGGACAAGGTGAAAGTTGGCAAACATACATCAAAGGTGAGTTTGTTACGCCATATATCAAAAACGAAGTTCAAAATCCAAACATTTTAATAAACGCATCGATATTTAATTCTTTAAAATCACAACCTGATGTTTCTTTATCAAATCCAAAAAACTTAATAAATATAAATCAATATTTAACAGGAAGTTCACAATCCAATGAATTTGAATTTATTGATACTTACCCCTTGGTTGATTTAAATTGGGATAGAAACAATTTGGCAAATGGTAAAAGTTTAAACAACTCAAAAGAAGCTTTCGACACAAAAAAAGTTTTACAATATAATAATATACATAAAACAATTACAAATTTTGGTTTAGCAACCACCGCAGATGATATTAGACCATTTACGTATTTTAATTTTCAAAACTTAAATGTTACACCTGACACAACAAATTTAAAAACTTTTTATAACACAAGAACTTATTCTAACCAACTTATAACGGAGGGTAACCTATATTATAGTAATTATTCTAACTATCTCGATGCTAGTCAGACAACATCTATGTTGAACACACCATATTTTATTAACGCAATTCAAAAAGGGGTTTTTAACTTTAGATACAAACAAACTGATTTAGCACCATATAAGTTAGGTGCTTATTTGTTTTTGAATAGTTTACCTTTATCAACGCTTAGAGAAAGGTATAAAACCAGTTCAGGTCAGGCAACCACAGATTTGGATTATATTCTGTCTACAATGAAAAAATTTGGTGCGGTTCATAAATTACCATATTCTTGGATTTTAAAATATGGATCAATATGGCATCGTTACAAAATTTACAAAGAAACTGGTGTGGATATTTTAGATGAAGTTTGGCAAGATTTTAATTACAAAAAAAATTGGGATCCGGCAAATTCAGCAACTACATATTCCTATAATCTTTTAATAGATGGAACTCCAAGAAATTTAGTTTTAGATAATACCACTGGAACACCTCCATTAACAGATATAAATACAGGATTTTATCCACAATTGGTTGATGATTTTAATGTTTTTTTACAAGGATTAAAATTATTTAGTGGTCAAACACAAGTAACTGGAACTTGTGTTAGTCAAAATGTTACAGGAACTTGTGAAACTTTCCAAGTTACAGGAACATGTTCTACAAATGGAACAGGAATTACAATTAATTCTATATCTAAAAATTATATCAAAGTTCCACACACAATATATTTACCCTCATTAAATGCTAATATACAACTTGTTTCACAAGTAAATGGAATAACAGGGGGAACAGGTTATTATACAACACCATTAAACTTTAATGCCGCATTTACCGGTTTAGATTTTGTATTGGGGACATTTGCTAATATAACAAACACAGCGCCCTACCCATTACAAGTAGGACAAATATTGAGCGGAAGTTCATCAATATCAACAACTACGATACAAAGTGTTTTTAGCGCTTCAACAGGAACAACTTCAATTTTTGAAGTTAGTAAAACTTCTGCGGAAACATTTACCTATACAGTATTAAATCCACCATTACAAGTAACATCAATAGGTTCTAATGTTATTTCGGGAGGAACAACACTTAACGGATCTAATCTAAATGGTAATCTCATTATATCGTCACAAATCTCAGGAACAACAGGAGGTGTTGGACTTTATTCTATATCAACAATACAACCACCAACAACATCACCATTTGTAGTGCAGGGTGCTTACGTCCAAGGAATTGGGTCACAACAAATACAAAACTTAATAAACAATGAAAAATTAGTTTTATTAAACACAACTAACTCAACCATTTTTGAATTACCAGGATTTGACCCAAATAATAATACTAGATCTATGAGAGTTAGTCCTTGGTCAGTAATTGTTAGTTCATCAACCCAACCTGATTTATATTATGTTTTACCATCTTTTGGTTCTAATATCAATCAGGCTAAAGAAGAGGCTTTTAAAAATGGAACTATGAAAGTTGAACTCTCTAATAATCCTGCAATGTTTAACGGGACGGTTAGGTTATTTTGGAATGTTTCGCAATATGGTTGGTTTGATAATTCAAAACTGAAAAAAAATAATCCAGAAACATATCTTAAAAAGATATTAAACGAACAAAAAGATCAACAAAACTTTTTAATAACAGGTGATGACACTGAATACACAAGTATAGAAGAACTATTTACAACTTTTGACATTTCAGTTTTAGATAATTTTGAATCAGAATTTTTAAATTTTAGTCGGTCATTATATGATTATGTCGACACTTTACCAAATTCAAGTAGTAAAGAAGAAAAACCAACGGAAAACCAAGGATTAGTTACCACAGACTCAAACACTGAAAAAGGATATAAAAATTTTCATTACTTGATGAGACAATTACTTGTGATAAATAAACCAACAGGAGATTCGCCAGAAACAAAACTTGAAAATATAATTTCGAATCAGAATGACACTTTCCAACAAATTTTGGGCGGATTTATAAATTATGATGTTTGTTTCAAGATCGGAAACCCATCAAATTTTGATAGAAGATTGTTTTATACTTTTTCTACAAGGTATATTGAAAACCCAATAATATATAGCCCATATCAACAAGGAAATTTACCACCTGAAGTAAGTTTATCACAATCCAAACAACAAAATCCCAAAACATGGGATGCTTTAGAATATTATGTTGGTAATTCATCCATACCAGAACTTGTTTATAAAAATAATGGTTCATATATAACAGATTTTTTTATTGACCTTAACGTTGCTTTTAACGAAAAGAACGTTCAGGATTTTGCCCCCCTTATAAAAATTTATGCCACTCAAAAATTAGCTAACAAAAATTTAAACTTAAAAAGTTTTTATCAACTAATGGACACCTATATTGACGATTCAAATAAATATGTTGATAACGTGTTGAACACCATGTTGCCTATGGTTAGAAAAGAATTACCAAATATTTTTATAAGTGAAGATGGGTCGTCAAATAGAGCCAATTTAGAGGCAGGATTTACAGAACAAACAAGAACAGAATTATGGAACACATTTAAAGCCTTAAACGATACATGGATAGCAGGATTTGATTTTCAAAACAAAACTTTATTTGAAGATGTCATGTTAGTTGATAGGGCAAGTAGAAATGTTGGCGATAAAGTTTTAGTTGATATTTACGGAGTTATCAAATTGTTGGAAGACGGATCAACAGAAAAAAATAATGGTAGTAGTTCGTATAAGAACACTCTTTTAGATATGGTCACAACAATCTTAATTGAAAACAATTTTCAACATTTTATGCTTCCGTCGTATGTCAATTTCTATAACGTCCAAGACGCACAAAAAAACCCAACACCACGACCTGACGGCACTATGGAATTTGGTAATATGTTGTTTGGGACTTTTTTAAATGTTGATTATAGACAGAGTTCCCCAAAATTTTTGTGCTACTATGTAAGTAAACCTAGTGAACATTTGAACTTGAACAACAATATAGACTATAGATTCAGAGATGATGCCTTTGATTTAAGAAGAGCAAGTGATAACCCTTTAACAGAAAACCAAGCAAAAAAAATAGATTGGGATAAATCAAATAAAGTTGTTGGGTTTAATGTTGACCCAACAAAAGAAAACCAACAAATATTTAAATCATTTAGTGTTTCACAAGATCCAGGTAAACCAACAAGCGAATCTTTACAGATTTTGGATCAAATGGCGAATGTTGAAAAAAATAGACGATCATCAACTCAGAGCGTTTCATTATACAATTTATATAAAAACAGAAGTTATAGTTGTTCTGTAGATATGATGGGATGTGCTTTAATACAACCGATGATGTATTTTAATATTAGAAATATACCAATGTTTTCTGGACCATACATGATTACAAAAGTAAGTCATGACGTTAATGAAAATGGTTTTAGCACTGTTTTTGAAGGAATACGACAACCTTTTTATAGTCTGCCAACGGTAGATAACTTTTTACAAACGTTAAATGTTAAAATTCTTTCACAATTACAAAGCAAAATTCAAGAAAATGAATCAAAACAAAAAGAAGATTCTGCTAATATATTGTTTCAGGCACAAAATACAATAGCAAACTTACAATCCCAAGACACTTTAACTAAAAATCAAGATTGTGCAAATCAATTGAACACTAGATATAATAATTTTACAGGAGTAGATACTCCACAATCAACAACTGTTTCAGTAAAAACATTCTTAACTGAATTAAGAAATAATTTAATTGAATTAAAATATGATATGACGGCAAATACCACTTACCAAACTGCCGCATCTGTTTTTACATTTGTTTTTGTTGATTCAGGAAATAATAACGGAACAGAAATAAGTGCTTATGAAAATAATTACAGCACAATAAACCTAAAGGAAGTTTACGGAGATTCGTTTTTTGAATACATAAACAGAAAGTATTTTTGCGTTTCAAGAGGAACAGATAAAAATCTACCAATTGTCGCTTTTAGATCTTTAAAAGATTTTATAAATTTTGTTTTAATAAAGGTTGGAAATGTCCCAACATTTTTAATTCAAGATTCAAACCAATTCCCAACCGAAGAGGATGTTCCTGCAAATTTGGCGAAACAATATGTATTACATTATCCTATTAATCAAAATGATGATGTTTACACAAAAATTACACAAGATCCAGAACAAATTGGAGCATTAAATACAGAATTCAAGAGGGCTTATCAAATTTTTACATCATTGTGGTCCTAAATAAAATAATACAGATATTTATAATAAAAATTAAATATGAATACTAAACTTATATTAGATAACTACTTGGGAAAAAACACAAGAGTTTCAGAAAAAGATCAAGGTGATGGCTATAAAGAAGTTTGTGACTTGGACACTGGAGATTGCTATACAATAAGAATGAAAGATGGGTTAATTGAAAGAGTTGATAACACAAAAAATTCTTTTAAAAAAATTCAAGTGGAAACCAAAAATGGTATAAAAACATTATTAAACGGATAATATGAAATTAGATGAAAAAATATTAGAAGAAATTAGAAGATATAGATCGATCAATAACTATATTTTAGAACAAGACGCTCCACCAGCACCTGGTGACATTCCACCACCTCCTGGTGGTCCCGCTGCGGCTCCCGCACCTGATGCAGGAGCGGCCCCGGCACCCGCGGCAGGAGCAGCCCCAACACCACCGGCAGCCCCCGAAGGACAACCTGTTGATGTTGAAAAAGATCCTGACGTTGAAGAAGTTGGAAAAGAAGGTGAAGAAGAAACTGAAGAATTAGATATTACAGACTTAGTTGATTCACAAAAAACAATGGCAGACAAACAAGAAGAATACTTTGAAAATCTTTTTGGTCAAATTAAAAAAATGGAAGAAAAATTGTCCGAAATGGATAGTTTGGTTCAAAAAATTGATGCTTTGGATGCCAAGTATGAAAAATATAGACCAAAAACAGCACAAGAAAAACTTCAGTTAAGAAGTTTAGATTCAGGACCATTCAAGCAAAACTTGGCAGACTTTTTCAAAGACAAAGAATCTGAAATGGAAAAAACTGGAAAAAATGAATACGTTTTAACACAAGACGAAGTTGAAAATTTTAGTCCATCCGAAATTGAAAAATCATTTAATGAACCAATGGAAGATGAAGACGACATTTTATTAAACAGATATAATTCTTAAATTATAAGGTCACAATCTGTGACCTTATAATACTTTTTTTGACATCCAACATTTGACAATATATTTACTTACTCTTATAATTTTAACACATAAACCTTTAATTTTTATTTACAAATGGCGACAAATTCATTAGACGCGGTACTAGCACAGTACGAAAAATCACAAAGTAGTTCAAACACTACAACAAAAATGTCTTCAGAAGACCGAATGAAAAAATATTTCGCGGCACTTCTAAAAGACAATGAAAAACAAGGACAGAGACGAGTTCGTATTCTTCCTACAACAGACGGATCTTCACCTTTTAAAGAGGTCTGGTTTCACGAAATTCAAGTAGACGGAAAGTGGCAAAAGTTTTATGATCCGGCTAAAAACGACAACGAACGTTCACCACTTAACGAAGTTTATGAAGAACTTATGTCAACAGGAAAAGAATCCGACAAAGAACTTGCTAAACAATACAAGGCTCGTAAGTTTTACATTGTAAAAGTTATTGACCGAGACAACGAGCAAGATGGAGTTAAATTTTGGAGATTCAAACATAACTACAAACAAGAAGGAATCTTAGACAAAGTCATTCCAATTTGGAAAGCAAAAGGAGATATCACAGACCCAACAACAGGACGAGATCTAATTTTGGAACTAACCAAAGCCAAAACACCAAAAGGAGCATTTTACACAGTTATTCAAACTGTAATGTATGATGACCCATCACCAATTTCTAAAGATGAAGATCAATTAACAGAATGGGTTTCAGATGAAATGACATGGGAAGATGTTTATTCAAAAAAACCTGTTGAATATCTTGAAGCAATCGCAAGAGGAGAAACTCCACGTTGGGATTCAGAAAAAGGTGGATATGTTTATTCTAATGATGAAACGGCAGAACTTTCTATCGGAGGTTCATCTAAAACAAAATCCATCAATGAGATCGAAGATCCGCAGATGTCAGATGAAGTAGACGGAGATTTACCTTTCTAATTTAATTAAAGAAAATTTTAACGGGAGCAGTTTATTGTTCCCGTTTTTTTATCTATATTTTTAAAAAAAAGATTATGAATTCATTTATTGCAGAAAAATTAAAAGAAGCCCTTATAAAAAAATATGAGGCAGAAATCGCAGATGCTGAAGCAAGACTATATGTTTATTTCACAAATTCGGTCGGAATTGGAGAACATCCACAACACACCGAAGAAATGGATAATTTAGTTGAACAACTAACAAATGCTAATGACAAATTAGAAACAATTAAAAACTTTAAAATTTACGATCTATAATGGCACTTAAAAAAAATGATTTTAGTTCGTTAAAGAAAAAGTTTTCTTCGGACGCAAAATACAAACCACAAAGATTTTTTGATCTTGGTCCTGATTTCTTGGATGCGGTTGGTTTACCTGGACCCGCAATAGGACACCTTAACATGTATTTAGGTCATTCAGACACAGGAAAAACAACAGCATTGGTTAAAACGGCCGTGGATGCTCAAAAGAAAGGTATTTTACCTGTGTTTATTATTACAGAACAAAAATGGTCTTTTGAACATGCTAAACTTATGGGATTTGAATGTGAAGAAGTTGTTGATGAAGAAACAGGTGAATTAACTTGGGATGGATTCTTTTTGTTTAATAATAACTTTAGTTATATTGAACAAATTACTGACTATATTAATGATCTATTGGATGCGCAAGAAAAAGGTGAATTAGATTATTCACTTTGTATAATGTGGGATTCAGTTGGGAGCGTTCCTTGTAAAATGACTTTTGAAGGTCGTGGAGGAAAACAACACAATGCGGCGGCGTTGGCAGATAAAATTGGTATGGGTATTAATCAACGTATTTCAGGATCAAGAAAATCGGAATCAAAGTATGAAAATACATTGATTGTTGTCAACCAACCTTGGGTCCAACTTCCGGATAATCCTTTTGGACAACCTAAAATAAAAAGCAAGGGTGGTGAAGCAATTTGGTTAAACTCATCATTAGTATTTTTATTTGGAAATCAAAAAGATGCTGGCACTACTAAAATTACCGCAACTAAAGATAAACGAACAATTAAATTTGCATCAAGAACAAAAATTTCTGTAATGAAAAACCATATCAATGGTTTGGGATATGATGATGGTAAAATTATCGTAACACCACACGGATTTATTGCTGGTAAAGATACCGTTGAAGAAAAAACTAATATTGAAAAATATAAAAAAGATTATGCTGAATATTGGAAAGACATTATTGGTATGGAAGGTGATTTTGATTTGAAAGAAGAAAAAGAAGAAATAGAGTAGTAATTTTTAATAAATAAAAAATTGTCAAAAACATTATTAGTTGATGGAAATAACTTACTAAAAGTTGGATTCCATGGGGTTAGAGATTTTTACCATAAAGGTAATCATGTTGGTGGCATTTGGCATTTTTTAAATACTCTTAGAAAATTTTTAGATGAACATAATTACAATAAAGTTGTTGTTTTTTGGGATTCTAAAACATCGTCTTCCAAAAGAAGATTGTTATACCCAAAATATAAGTTAAATCGTAAATCTTCTGAAACAGAATCAAAAGAAGAATCTTTTTTAGAACAAAAACAAAGGGTTAAACAATACCTCGAGGAGATGTTTGTAAGACAATTAGAGACTGAAAATGCTGAAGCCGATGATTTGATTGCGCATTATTGTAAAGTTTCTGTAGACGAAGAAAAAACAATATTTTCAAGCGACAGAGACTTAACTCAACTTATTTCTGAAAAGGTGTCTATATATTCACCAACAACAAAAAAATATTATAAACTAGGAGATAAAATAAAATTACACGATATTGAAGTCCCCTACTATAATGTAAAAATAGTTAAAATTCTTACTGGAGATAGTTCCGATAATATTGACGGGATTTTTTATTTAGGTGAGAAAACTTTAATTAAAATGTTTCCTGAACTACTTGAACAAAAAGTAGAATTAACTTATATTTTACAAAAGAGTGAAAAACTTTTAACAGAAGATAAAGGAAATATCACACTTCAAAATCTTCTAAGTGGTAAAACTAAAGAAGGTATATTCGGCGATGAGTTTTTTCAAATTAACGAGAAACTTGTAGATTTAGAAAATCCACTCTTAACCGAAGAAGAAAAAGAGTTAGTGAAACTATATCACTCCGAATCGATGGATCCCGATGGAAGAGGACATAGAAATCTAATTCGAATGATGATGGAAGATGGTTTTTTCAAATACTTGCCGAAGGGTGACGACGCTTGGGTGAGTTTTCTAAAACCATTTTTAAAGTTGACAAGAAAAGAAAAAAGTAAATTTCGAAACAAAAAGTAAAAACAAAAAAAAACAAATGAAAGAGCAAGATATAACAAAAGTAGAGTTTTTGTTAATGTGTAATGAGAACATCGTAGTTCAAAGGTTTTTTAATGTCAGAGGTTTTAACAAAAATGCTCATAAATCTGTAGAGTTTTATGATCATATTAGAATGTTGACAAATCAACTTATGTATGACTTAAAGATGAGGTCTGTATCATACATGTTGGAAAACCAATATGAAATTTTGGAAAATCCAGAAATCCTTAATACGTCAATAACCGATGGGCCAGAAAACTTTAACATAATAATAAAGGTCGCCGACCTGACAATTTGTCATAGGCAGTTTGATGCAAAACCATACCCACCAAAGGTCAGATACACCGTAGACCTACGCCCAAAGTTAAAATCAATCATGGCTGGTTTGACTGACATTTTTTCAGGTAAAAATTTTAATTATTATTATCCGACTTTTATCAAAAACTAGTAGTATTTATCAATACGAAAAAAGAAAAACATGGCGACAACAAAAAATTTTGAATACTTAGGAAACACTTTTCAATTACAATTATTAAATCAAATTATTGTAGATAAAGACTTTTCACAATCTATAATTGATGTGATTGATAACAATTATTTTGAAAACAAATATTTCAAAATTATAATTCAAATGGTCCGCGAGTATTATGTAAAATACGATCACACACCATCATTTGAAACGTTAGAACAAATTACAAAATCAGAACTACAACAAGCATTAGCATCCAAAATTGTTTTAGATACAATTAAGAAAATTAAAGATGCACCTATCGATGGCGTGGCTTTCGTTCAAGAAAAGGCCTTAAAATTTTGTAAACAACAAGAACTTCAAAAGGTAATGGGGAAGGCTCAAAAGATCATTGATGGTGGAGAGTTTGAAAACTATGACACCCTTGAAGAAATGGTTAAAACCGCTCTTCAGGTGGGGTCAAAAGATACATCAATTTTAGATGTATTTTCAAACCTCGATCAAGTGCTTGAAGAAGATTACAGACACCCAATTCCGATGGGAATACCTGGTATTGATAGACTACTAAAAGGTGGTTTAGCCAAAGGAGAAATTGGTGTTATCTTAGCCCCAACTGGTGTGGGTAAATCAACCATTTTAACCAAAATATCAAACCACGCATTTAATCTCGGATTTAACGTTCTTCAAGTGTTTTTTGAAGACAATTCGAAAGTAATTCAACGAAAGCATTTTACACTTTGGACAAAGATACACCCTGACGATTTGTCAGAAAAAAAAGATGATGTCATGTCAAAAGTTAAAGAAATTGAAGAAACAATGCCAAACAAATTGATTTTGAAAAAACTTCCTTCTGATACTCTGACGATGTTACAAATTAAAAATCAAATCAGAAAAATGGTTTCAGATGGTATTAAAATTGATATGGTTGTTTTAGATTATATTGATTGTATTGTTCCTGACAAAAACTTAGGTGATGAATGGAAAAGTGAAGGATCTGTAATGAGAGCATTTGAAGCAATGTGTCACGAAATGAACTTAGTTGGATGGACAGCAACTCAAGGAAATAGATCTTCAATATCATCTGAAGTTGTAACGACAGATCAAATGGGAGGATCAATTAAAAAAGCACAAGTTGGTCACGTAATTATTTCGGTGGCAAAAACATTACAACAAAAAGAATTAAAATTGGCAACAATAGCAATTACAAAGTCTCGAATAGGTGATGATGGTGTTGTATTTGAAAATTGTAAATTTGATAACGCCATGTTAGAGATAGATACTGAAAGTTCTATGACTTTTTTAGGTTTGGAAGAACAAAAAGAAGAAAGACAAAGACAAAGAGTTAGAGAGTTACTTGAAAAAAGAAAACAAAAAGACTCTCAAAATTAAATAAATAAATAATAATTAAAGTAAAAAAAATGGACATTTCACAAAGAATATTGAGCGACATTACGGTGTATATGAAATACGCAAAATTTGTTCCTGACTTAAACAGAAGAGAAACGTGGGAAGAGTTGGTTACAAGAAACAAAGAAATGCATCAAAAAAAATATCCACAAATTAAAGAAGAAATTGAGGAAGTTTATAAAATGGTATATGACAAAAAAATTCTTCCTTCTATGAGATCTTTACAATTTGGAGGAAAACCAATTGAAATTTCGCCAAATAGGGTTTATAATTGCGCCTATTTACCAATTGACCATCCGGATGCTTTTTCAGAAACAATGTTTTTACTTTTAGGAGGAACCGGAGTAGGATTTTCAGTTCAAAAACATCATGTTGATAAATTACCTGAAATAAAAAAACCTAACCCAAGTAGAACAAGAAGATATTTGATTGGTGATTCTATTGAAGGATGGGCAGACGCAATTAAAGTATTAGTAGAATCCTATTTTGGATTAAAATCTTCAACACCAATTTTTGATTTTTCAGACATTAGACAAAAAGGGGCTTTGTTAGTAACATCAGGAGGAAAGGCTCCAGGTCCACAACCACTTAAAGATTGTATTCACCATATTACAAAAGTGTTTGAAAATAAAACTGAAGGAGAAAAACTTACACCAATTGAAACTCATGATATTGTTTGTCATATTGCAGACGCAGTATTGGCTGGAGGTATCAGAAGAGCGGCTCTTATTTCGTTATTTTCTGCCGATGATGATGATATGATTTCATGTAAAAGTGGAAGTTGGTGGGAACAAAATCCACAACGAGGAAGAGCAAATAATTCAGCGGTTCTTCTTCGTCACAAAGTAACACAAGAATATTTTATGGACTTGTGGAAAAGAATTGAATTATCAGGAGCAGGAGAACCTGGAATTTATTTATCAAACGATAAAGATTGGGGAACAAATCCTTGTTGTGAAATCGGTCTTCGTCCTTATCAATTCTGTAATTTGTGTGAAGTAAATGCGTCAGACATCAAATCACAAGAAGATTTTGAAAAAAGAGTTAAAGGAGCGGCGTTCATTGGAACATTACAAGCAGGATATACAGATTTTCATTATCTTCGTGATGTATGGAAAAGAACAACAGAAAAAGATGCTCTTATCGGTGTAGGTATGACAGGAATTGGTTCGGGAGTTGTTTTAGGTTATGATATGGAAGCGGCGGCTCAAGCAGTTAAAGATGAAAACGAAAGAGTATCTGAAATTATTGGAATTAATAAAGCGGCAAGAACAACCACAGTTAAACCATCAGGAACTTCATCTTTGGTTTTAGGAACCTCATCAGGAATTCACGCTTGGCACAATGACTATTATTTAAGAAGAATTCGTGTTGGAAAAAATGAAGCAATTTATTCTTATCTTGCAATCAACCACCCCGAACTTATTGAAGATGAATATTTCAGACCACATGATACGGCAGTAATTACAATTCCTCAAAAGGCACCAGAAGGATCGATTCTACGATATGAATCTGTTTTTCAAATGTTAGAAAGAGTTAAAAAAGTATCTAAAGAGTGGATTAAACCTGGACATAGATCAGGACAAAACACACATAACGTTTCTGCAACTGTATCAATTAAAGAAGATGAGTGGGAAAAAGTTGGAGAATGGATGTGGAAATCAAGAAAATTTTATAATGGATTATCGGTATTACCTTATAACGGAGGAACTTACACACAAGCACCTTTTGAAGATTGCACCAAAGAACAATTCGAAAACTTGTTAAAAACATTAAATAATGTTGATCTAACAAAAGTAATTGAATTACAAGACAATACAAATCTTAGTGGTGAAGCGGCTTGTGCTGGTGGAGCTTGTACTGTTTCAGAATTTTAAAAATGATTTTTACTTAATTTCACAACCTCCCAGATATTTATTAAATAAATGGGAGGTTCTATGGAATATATATATTGTATAAAAAATAAAATTAATGGTAAACTATACATTGGAAAAACAAAAAGACCAAATAAAAGATTAACCGAACATAAAATGTTGGTTGGAAAAAAAAGACACAAACTTTATGATGCAATTCTACACTATGGATGGGATAATTTTGAGTTTATAATTCTCAATCAAACAACTTCAGATAAAATAAACGATTTAGAAGTTCAATATATAGAACAATATGATACAGTTTTAAATGGATATAATTACACTATCGGTGGTACTGGTGGAGACACATTCACAAACAAATGTGATGAACTAAAAGAAATTACTCGTAAAAAATTATCTGAAACGGCAAAAAAAAATTTAACAGATGATTATAGAAAAAAAATGAGTGATTTAACAAGAAAAAAATGGGAAAACAAAGATTATAGGGTAAAAGTTTTAAATGGTTTAAAGAAAGTTGTAAATACAAAAGAACACAAAGATAAATTATCTATGGGTGTAAAAAAAAGTTTAGAAGATCCAGAAAAAAGGAAATTGTGGTCTGAAGTAAAAAGTGGGAATAAAAACGGAAGATGGTTAGGTTATATTATTGTTTACGATAATAATGGTGTTGAATATGGTAGATACGAAAGTGCTGTTGAGGTTAATAAACATTTAGGGATTCCAGCACATACTGTTAGAGTTAAAGCTAAAAACGGTGAACCTTATAAATGTGTTAAAAAAGGTAAGAATTATTATATGTTTACATTTAAATTAGTTGTTGAAAATAAAAAAGAAAATACTTAATACAAATGACAATAAAAGCATCAAACGATTGGATACAACAATTATATGTTCAGGAGACACTAAAAAAATCTCCTGAACCTGATTTTTACGAAAATGAAAACGGGAAAATTGTTATGACCAAATCTTATCATATAAAAAGGGGTTTTTGTTGTGGATCAAAATGTTTAAATTGTCCATACGAACCAAAATATGTTAAAGGAAATAAAATTGTAGAAAATCACTAAGAAATTAGTGATTTTTTTTTTATTGATATATTTATTAGTAAATTAAAAAAAGTTATGAAAAGAATTATAAAATTAACTGAATCAGATCTTGTTCGTATCGTTAAAAGAGTGATTAATGAGGAGCAAAAAAATAACAAAAACCTCAATGAAGGTGTTTTGATGACATTAGGAGGACTTGCTCTTGGTGGAGCTATTGTTAAGAAAGCTTATGATTACGTAACTAATAGATTATTAATAAACAAAATGACACCAACAGGTAATGTTAAAAAATCAACTGGTGGTGACCAAGAAGGTAACTTCTTTACTATGAAAGAGTACCGTGACAACAATACAGGTGAAATATATTGGGGTATAGATACTACTGATATGACAAGAGACGAAGGATTTAGAGAAAGAAAAGTTTTATTATTCAAAGGAGACAATCCTCAAAAAATTGAAAGAATGTTAAAATCTGAAGTTGCACATGATTTTTCAGATCAGGCTAGAATGAGAGATGATTATGATAAAAGATTTGGACAATTTACAGCAGATAAAGTAATGCGTATGGGTGATAACACTTATGGTGATAACACTTATAAAGGTTAATTAAGACAATAAATAAAAAACCCTCCCCAAAAAGGAGGGTTTTTTCGTTTTATAATTTTTTTAGTCACACAAACTATTTATTTTTATGTCAAACCTAATTTCAGAAGAAATTCAAAAAATCAGAAAAATGATGCTCTTGGAAGAACTTGTCCAAGAAGACGGTGCTAAAAAATTAAAACAAACTTTAGACATTCTACAAAAAAAAGATAAAGTTTTACTTTTAAGTTGCTCAAACAGATTTAATTGGGATCCAAAAAATGTAGACGTTCCTAAATCTAAGATTCTTGGAATGTATTTGAATGAAGAACTTGGAAAAAAATCTGTGTTTATGGACGTGTCAGAACTTAAAATATTTCCTTGCGAAGGAAATGTTTCAAGAAAAGAAGGAAATAGTTGTGGTATATTAAAGTCATTACTCAAAGATGATAAAAAAAATCCATCAGGTTATCATAGGTGTTGGGCAAGTTTGAATAATAAAACAGATGAACTTTGGAAGGTAAGTAAGGAATTATTTGAATCAGATGCTGTGGTATTTTTTAGTTCAGTAAGATGGGGACAGGCAAATATGTTCTATCAAAATTTAATAGAAAGACTAAATTGGATTGAAAATAGACACACCACTTATGGTGAAAAAAATATCGTTAAGGATGTTGAAACTGGTTTTATTTGTGTTGGACAAAATTGGAATGGAGAAAATGTTACAAAAACACAAATGGAAGTTCATAAATTTTATGGATTTAAACCTAATAAAAAACTATATTGGAATTGGCAATACACAACCGACGCTTATGACGAAAGTAAATCTTCTTACAAAAAATCCCACAAAAAATTCATTGATGATATGGGGTTATGAAATTGGTTATTATAAATATAAATCATCGACAACACCAATGGTTGATTGTTTGAATTGTTATCCAATTAACGATAATATTAAAGATTACATAATTAATCAAAAATTTGTTGAGTTTGAATATGAAAAAAGTAACGTCAAACTATTGAACGGGAAAATTATCGCACTAATATAAAGTATAGGTAAATAAAGTTTTTCTGTAATTTTTACTTAAAAAAAACCTAACCTATATTTATATGTGATATGGCAAATGGTATTACTTATGGAATTTCTTTTCCTTTTGTTGACTCTTTTACAGGTCGTTATTTGGACGTAACAAATTCAACTGAGGGAGAAATAAGAGCAAATTTAGTTCATTTATTATTAACAAGAAAGGGATCTAGATATTTTTTACCTGATTTTGGAACTCGTCTTTATGAGTTTATATTTGAACCTTTAGATGGACCAACTTTTTCAGATATTGAAGCCGAAATAAGAAGCACCATTGGAACTTATATGCCAAATTTACAGGTAACCAATATAAGTGTAGAACCAGCATCCGCAGGTTTAGAGGATAAAGGTTATACAATAAACAAAGAAGGTGAAAGAGAGTTCAAAGTTACTAATATAGCAACTTTAGAGCACACCGCAAAAATCAAAATCGACTATAAAATAACCGACTCGGCTTTTGAATCTCAAGATTTTATCATTATCAATATTTAACATTATATGGCAGAAAAGAAAATATCATACGTTGCAAGGGACTTTCAAGGTGTAAGAACCGAGTTGATTAACTTTACACGAGCCTATTATCCTGACTTAGTCCAAAATTTTAATGACGCAGGTATTTTTTCTGTTATGTTGGATTTGAATGCTGCGGTCACCGATAATTTAAATTATCAAATTGATCGAAGTATACAAGAAACTGTATTACAATTCGCACAACAAAAAAATTCTGTATATAATATTGCAAGAACATATGGTCTTAAAGTTCCTGGTCAAAGACCATCAGTTGCCTTAATTGATTTTTCAATTACAGTTCCTGCCTTCGGAGATAGAGAAGATTTAAGATATTGTGGTGTTTTAAGAAGGGGTTCACAAGTTAATGGTGGAGGACAGCCGTTTGAAACCGTATACGATATTGACTTTGCATCACCAATTAATGCCGAAGGATCACCAAACAGAGTAAAAATTCCCAACTTTGATTCTAGCGGTAAATTATTAAATTATACGATCGTAAAAAGAGAAGTTGTTGTAAATGGTATTACAAAAGTATATAAAAGAGTAATTACACCAAATGACTCAAAACCTTATTTAGAATTGTTCTTACCAGAAAAAAATGTTTTGGGTATTACAAGTGTTTTATTAAAACCTGGAACACAATATTCGACAATTCCAAACCCACAAGATTTTTTAAGTTTAGGTCCCGAAAGATGGTATGAAGTTGATGCGTTAGTTCAAGATAGAGTTTTTATTGAAGACCCAACCAAAACTTCAGATCAACCAGGTATTAAAGTGGGAAGATATATTACAACATCAAACAAATTCATTTCTGAATATACACCTGAAGGATTTTGTAAAATGACTTTTGGTGGGGGAAATATTTCTGCCGATGAACAATTAAGACAATTTGCAATTGATGGGAAAGGGTTTGATTTAAGTAGATATACAAATAATTATGCTTTAGGTGCCGCTCTTTCGCCAAACACGACATTATTTGTTCAATATAGAATTGGTGGTGGTTTATCAAGTAATTTAGGTATTAATACAATCAACCAAATTGGAACCGTTTCATTTGCGGTTAATGGACCATCACAAACTGTAAACAATAGTGTAATAAATAGTTTACAATGTAACAATGTAACTGCTGCCATTGGTGGGGCAAATCCACCAACAACTGAAGATGTTAGAAATTTGGTGGCATTTAACTTCGCAGCACAAAACAGGGCCGTAACAGTAAATGATTACAATTCGTTAATTAGAACAATGCCTTCTCAATTTGGGGCACCAGCAAAAGTTGCCATAACTGAAGAAAACAACAAGATAAAAATTAAAATGTTGTCTTATGATTCAAGCGGAACTTTAACAAATGTTGTGTCAAACACTTTAAAACAAAATGTTGCAAATTATTTATCAAACTATCGAATGATAAATGACTACATATCTATTGAAGCCGCAGAAACAATAGACTTGGCCGTAACAGTTGATGTTGTTTTAGACAATAGTCAAAATCAAGGAGCGATTATCTCAAAAACAATTCAAATTATTACCGACTTCTTCAACCCGCTAGTTAGAAACCTTGGTCAAAATGTTAATATTTCTGAACTCAGAAGATTAATTCAGTCAGAAAATGGAATTGTAAGTATTACAGATATTTTATTCTTTAATCAAGTTGGGGGACAATATTCATCTAGTCAAACATCTATGCCGTATGCAGACCCTGCCACAAGACAAATTCAACCAACCGCAGACACCTTGTTTGCAACACCTACACAAACATATCAAATTAGATACCCAAACAAAGATATAAATGTCAGAGTTTTAAACCTCAGATCGGTAAACTTTTCGTAGCAATTTATTTTTTTCAAACTATAACTATTTTTATCAAAATAGCAAATAAACTATTTATGAAAAAAACGATTTTTAATGCCTAAATCATATAGAATAAGAACCCAAGTTGGTGTAGACAAATACATAAACGTTAATTTAGAACAGGATTGGGAATCTTTGGAGATATTATCTTTAAAGATTTTGGCAAACGATGTGTATACTCGTTTTTGTTCTGATTATGGAGTTGTGACGGGTAGAGTTTTTGTAAACGGAGGATTTGGATTGCCAAACGCTAAAGTATCGGTTTTTATACCATTAGAGGCTGCTGATGAATTAAATCCAGTAATTTCAGAACTATATCCATATAAAACGATAACTGAAACCAACGCTGATGGTTATAGATATAATTTATTACCCAAACTGCCATCATATAAAGGTCACGTATCAACCGGTTCATTTCCTAATAAGGCGGATGTTTTGATGGATGGGTCGTATATTGAGGTATACGACAAATATTATAGGTTCACCGTTACAACAAATGAAAGTGGTGATTTTATGTTTTTTGGAGTTCCAATCGGGACTCAAACGATTGTTATGGACGTTGATTTATCAGATATAGGTTGTTTTTCATTATCACCACAAGATTTAATTCAACAAGGTTTGGCAACTGAAAGTCAAGTAAATGGTGCTAGATTTAAATCGTCCACAAACCTTAGAGAATTACCCCAAATTAAAAATTTAGTTTTTGATGTTGATGTTAGACCTTTTTGGGGAGATGCGGACCTTTGTCAAATTGGTATAACAAGGGTTGATTTTGACTTAACAAAACAAGCAAATATCAACATCCAACCCACAGCAATTTTTATGGGATCAATCATCTCAACAAGTGATGACGACGCCTTAAAGGTTAAATGTAAACCAAAAAATAACACAGGTAATTTATGTGAATTAGTTGCGGGTCCAGGAGAAATTCAAGCCATTAGACATACAATATACTCAGACGACAAAGGACTCCCAATCTTAGAAAGATATCAAATTGAACAAGAAGGGAAAGTTATTGATTCTGACGGAACTTATTTACTTAACGTCCCAATGAATTTGGACTATGTTTATACAAACGAATTCGGACAACAGGTTATATCAAATGATCCAAAAAAAGGTATACCAACAAAAGGGAGGTATAGGTTCAAGTTTAAATGGCAAAACGAACAAGGATTACAAGGAAGCTTTCAGAGAGCAAATTTTTTAGTTCCTAATGTTAAAGAATATGGATGGAACAACACATATAATTCAGGAAACGATCCATTTATAAACTCATCGTCAGGAACTTACACATATCCATCAATACCGGCCGGATCAACAAGTGGAATAACAGCGACTAATATTTTTGGTGTGAATTTTGGATTATCACAACCGACAACAAACAATGTTAGTTCATATTCAATTTATCTTAATGGACAACTCTATATTGGAAGTATAAATTCAATACCCTTTAATGTTGGAGATACCATACAAATTGTTGCAACACCTATTGATTCTTCACAATCTCAATCAATCGTATTTACATCATATCCAGAAGAATTATTTAATTTGCTAAGATCATATGCGTTTAGTACAGATTGGGATGATTATGCCAATACACAAGAAGCCCTTAAATGTGAAGACACATTTTATGAATTTCATTATAATAAAGTTTACACCACTGCCATGTTTTTGGATCGTTATAAAAAAGGTATTGGTAGAGCAAGACATTTGGGGATTAAAGAAATTGATAATAGATCTTGTAAATCCACAGTAAATACTTTTCCTGTAAATGATATTATAAGAAATTTTGATGCAATATTTTTTGTTTTTAATATTCTTATAAACATTTTAACATTTCCAATATTAACTCTTTTATTTGTTGCTCACTTAATTTCATTTATGTGGCCAGTACTCAAATATGTTTTGATAATACTTGGAATTTATTTAACTTATGATGCTGTTGTGTCTGGATTGGAGGCAATCCAAACAGGATTGGCAGCAATAAACGACGCTGCGGGTGTTCTTAGTACTGGACTTGGTGTTGTCATAAATGCCGGATTATTGGCAGAAACTATAAGAAATTTATTATGGGGAATTGCACAAATCGCAATTGCCGCGTTCAAAATAGCATTGGCGGCAACATTTACCGCATTTGCCACCCTTGCGGCTATAAAAGTCAAAGGTTTCCCAAGAATTGGATTACCAATGATATCATATCCTGACTGTACAAGTTGCGATTGTGATTGTAAAAATGCAGAACAAGACGATAATTTTGATTCTAATTCAGTGCAAGCACAAGTTAACGCCGAAACACAATCATCAACAGGACCAAACAATACAATTTTAGCAACATCACAAACCATTATTGCACCTCTAAACTCTTCTGGATCGTATTTAATAGACCACCCAAATTTCAATAATGACTCTGCCGGCAACGATCCTTATCCTCCATGTAAATCGTTAACAACGTTACTTGGCTCCAATAATCCTGACATTACTACTGATGTTGCCGTTAGGGCCTCTTTAGATTTTAAAAGAATTGCATCAGGATATGATGTTTTAAGTTCTACAGACCCAAACAAGTATATACCAAACGAAGCTTACTTATTAAAAGCACCACAACCATTTTTGTTTACGGCCGCCAAAAACGCAGGTAAAGATGATAGATATTTTGCTTATCCTACTTCTGTAACCTTTTCACAAAAATTAAATGAATTTAACACAAGAGACAAATACTTTAAAAGTAATACAACTTCAGCATATGGAACTGGTGTAAATAGGATAAAAACGTTAGTAAACCCAACATCAGGATCAACACCATTTGAAGATCAGGTTGTTGTAGTTCTGATGAATGCAGGATCTACATCATCTTTAGGAGTTGGAAACATTGTAACATTCCAAAATCCAAATTATATGGATTCAGGATCTTCTTTAAGAATGGTAAATTTGACTGGAGCAACAACAAACCAATTTCAAAATAACTCAATAACAGGAACAACATTAACAGGTCAAACATCTATATCAATCAATTATGCAAATCCTAACAATCCTTCAGGTTCATTGCCTGCTACGATCGTCCTTAATTCACCACAAGTGAGTCAAAAACCTGTAATAGGTAATCCCCAAGTTGAGCAGTCATACCTTCAATACCCAACAGATATTGAATACTTTCAATTAATTACAGGAATAACTTATACGGATTTTGTTAATCAGGCAAGTTTTACCGCAGGTTTCTTCCCTGACGAATATTTGTATCATGATATAAATTATACCGCCCCTTGTGGAGCAAGTAATTCTCTTTATAATATAATCCAATCAATGCAAGGATATCAAACTTACGAAATTTGTATCTTTGTCAGAGGGGTAGATCCGTTCACCGCAAAACAAACAATTTCATATGACGTGTCTAAAATATTTGGAACATCATATGGAAATTTTATAATACAAGGAGATTATTATTTAAACATTCCAATACAAGGATTAAACACATCATTAAAACCGACAACACATAATACCGTAAATAATGGAAATCAAACGTTATATTTTCCATCATTTACTTTTACACCTGACCCAACACAATACACTGCATTTACTTCAAACTTACCATACTATTATTTGAGCACCGACGACACTTCAGTGTCTAATGGATATTCACCATATCCAGGTCAATGGAAAACAAATCAACAAAGCACAACTTTATTACAACAAACCATTCCAAACGGATTCAACATACCAACACTACCCCCTTTATCAAATTACACTGTTGGTGGAACTTATTTAAGGTGGGTTAATGATTTTAATACTACAAGTATTTACATGCAAACAGGAAATAGTAATAGTAACCCACCTTGTAATTCTAATTGTCAGATAGGCGAATATTTTGACACTAGTTCTACTTTTTATACAGGAATTAACAACATGGGTAATTTATCGGCACTTTATTCTCCTGCATATTACAGACAAAATTTATCCCCAATTTCATTTCCTGTGGCAAACAGCAACCGTGTTGTGATGAGGTCAGATAGACTTCCAACTTCTACAGGTATCGAAAATGGACCATCAGGAACACAAACAGGTTATGCTTTACACCAAAATGACAATTTTGCTTTTTATATCGTAAACGGAACACAAACTGAACCTGTAGTAACCGCAGGTGGTGATTTAGCAACTGGCGAACATCAAGATAATGATTCAATAACTTCTGGACTTACAGAAACTCTTACTTGTGAGGGTATGGTTCCTTTGGCTTGTTATACTGGATCAGGAAGTAATGTTGGCGTTGTTCCTTCAGGTCAATGTTCTGTTCCTGAAAACAGAATGATTAATGGATGTTACTGTTTATTGAATAAAACATACTTAAAAGAGTATGGTGAAGACGCTAGATTGTTTTTAGAATGGAAAGTTAGATTTACAATGAATTTTGCTGCCTGTAGAGGTGTTTTTGCTCAGGTGTTTCAAAACAATTGGATAAATGGTGTTTTGTATATGTTTAACTTTAATAAAACCACAACTTTTGGTCTAAACCCAACCAAACCTAATTATAATTATTGTGAAAATGTTATTGTTTTTAATGAACTAACAAACAATTTTTATTATAGATCATCACCTTGGAATAATACAACTCAAGAGTTTATTGGAAAAGATTCGCCAAGTTACAATTCACAAAGTTCCTTGGCTAAATTCCCTGGATTTGGATATAACGAAAAACAAATACAATTTCCAACAACGGTTGTTGATTTAGGACCTAGAGATTATTTTATAAATGAAGTTTGTTGTACTGGTGGTGTGGATGGTTTTGGATCATACTACGCCGATCAACTAAAAGCAACTTCATATCAAGACAACTCTGATATTATACAACTTGGGTTTTTATCACGAATACTTAACGATGGTGTTAGACAGAGAATGATACCAATCACAAATGGAGGAAATTCAAGCGAAGGAAAAGGGATAGTTCAATTTTTCAACAGCACAAGAGGGGGATATAGAATTGACGGGGATTGGGCCCAAATGCTGTCGATAAATTCAGAATGGAAAGTTTTACCTTTTATAACAGAAAATGTTCCAGCGGCCAATTACATCTATTTTGGAGATAACGGAGCATCAGGAAATCAACTTAAACCTGTTATGGGATTATTTTTCCAAACACCAACAACTAATTTAAGATATCGAAAAATAGAATCTCCAGGAATTGAAACCTATAATTTTACCCCTTTGATTGAAGAAAAATTTGGTTACACAAAGTCTCAAGTTGTCCCAAATTATAAATGGTCGTTAAAACAAAGTAATCCATCATCAAACATTTTTGGAACAGAAGATAATAATTGGTATACAAATACAATCAGTTCAGGAGGATTTTTCAAGAAAAAATATCAAGATTTGGATTTTACAACCTTAAGTGAAAAATATATTACATCAACCACCAAATTAGGGTATATTACAAATTATGATATTAATGGAAATCCCAACCCACAACCACCAATGAATACAATAATACAAGGACAACCTACTGGCAATCCGAATCAAGCGGTTATAGTTGGTGCTCCATACCACTTTTACTTCGGATTAAACAACGGAAAAACTGCCGTTGATAGATTTTATAAACTTTATGTTGCAACAGTAGAAGAATGATAGTAGACCCAACAACAAATATTATTTTATCAACTCAAAGATATAAAGGAGCCCCAAAAACAGATCAGTTTATTAATGTTCCTTTTGCTCAAAGTAATAAAGAAATTATTGAATTTGATAGAAGTGTTGATTTAAACTTGGTTACAGTTTTTGATGATGAAAGACAACAATCTACAATATTTAGACCTGTAACCAAATATACCGTTATATTTGAAAATGCTTATACAGGATCTACGATTTATCCTCCGTTTAGAGATAATTTATATTACACAAATGCGGTAGCAAACGCAATTTCCTATTACCCTTCTGGAAATAATCCATCAGTCCCACCACAACCAACAAATCAAAACGCGGCTTGGGATGGATTTCCCCAATATCCCGAATTTGATTTTATAAGAACTGATTTTGACGTATTGGGGTATACAATCGGAAACGGAAGACACTTAGATTTCAAATCCGTTAGCGCAACAACATACAACTGGTCCCATTACATAAGTTATGTATATCAAAATGATTATAACAAAAATCTTTATACAGTTCAACCAAATACAAATATTTCTTGGAATTGGGTTGCTTCAGACGGACTTCCATATTTTGTGATAGTTGGAAGCGATCAAACAACAAGAATTATAAGTTTTAAATGCCCAGTTATGCATGGTTTATCTGTTGGAGAATTTGTTCAATTATCGACCAACTACAATGGAAATCAATTTTTTCAGGTAACAAGTTTGGGTGACCCTTCATCGGGGTCAGATGAATACATCTTTAATATTAGAAATGTTGGTTATACAGGAAACACATTTTTAACCTTAACACAAGGAACTTTCAAAAGGGTTATAAATTTGGCAAATTCTGCCGATACGATTAGTAAATATTATGTTAGAAAACATAAAATATTAACTAAACCCGAATGTGCGGTTTTGGTAAATGCGGGATTCGAACAAAATATCTATAACAATAAAACTAAGTGTGAAATAAAGTCATTAACACCAAATCAAACACGTAGGACATCTGTTAAAGAAGGTGCAAGATCATATACTTTATCTTTTAATTGTGATGTTGATATTCTTGATTTATTGGATAACGAAAACAGACCCGTTAGTGAATTATTTTTTACAACAGTTTGGAGAGGTTATTTTGGTTGGACACAAAAATTAAAACAAGGTTGGTATTTTAATACATATTTAGATCAAACAAAACCACAAATTTGGTGGGATCAAAATAATCCTGATTCTAATACAAGCATAATTCAAAATCAATATACTTCTTTAACAAATCAAGGACCATTTTTTTATAACGAACTATTAAACACAGGAGATACAATAGACGGAGACTATTGTGAGTGGAATAACTTTGAGCAATTAGAAAGGGTAATTTCCTTATATCAACATAAAATAACATACAATGAAAATTGGTTTAGTTTATCAGCAACAACTTTAACACCAAACAATCAATATGGTTATTTTTATCAACCACATAGCCCAATTCAAATTAGAGCTTTTTCTGATTACATAGAAGAAGGAAGTTCAATAAATGTTGTGGGAATACCTGATTACGCATATTATTCCACAATGAACGCTCTTTTTAGATGGAGAGATTTATATCCTTATGGGTTTATTGACACCGATGGAGTTGGTGTTGATTTTCCTTTTTTAAATGATTCCCATTATCCGTTTACAAACACAATATTTAGAGTTACACCAGAAAATTACAATATACCAAGCGATTATGCTCAAACGGGAGCGGTTCCTATAAACATAACAACGATAGCAGATCCAGCGGCCGATGAATGCGAATAGAATTAAAATAGTAAAAGACGACATAAATAAGTTTGTTAATATACCAATTAACATGCAATGGGATTTTATGGGTCGAGACGAAAGTATTTCGGAATATGAGGTTGATGCCATTAAACAAGTCACAGGAATTGCTCCAGATTTTGAAATCGCAAGATTTGCCCATAACGTATTTTACAATCAAGATTCTGCGATAAATTATGAATTTAACTTTTATGACGATTCGCAACCAATAACAGCAAACACTGTTGGAAATTGGTCATCAACATATTTGAATAACAATTTTTCGGTTCAAGACATTTATTATTTTTCAAAACCTTTCACAAAGTCCTTTTTCAAATTGGATTTTTACAATACAACAGAAGAAAAAACACAACAAATTTATTTATCGGTCATACTTCCCGTTCAACAAGGACTTACGCAAACCGCAGTTTTATCGCCCCAAATTCCTCCAGTTGAAATTAAAAAACCAAAAATGGTCTTAGATTATATTGGAAACGATAAGGAAGGATTTTTTATTTATTGGTTAAGAAGTAGAAATTTTATTGATATCTCAACATTTTATATGACCGCAAAGTTTTTTGATGGAAGATTGGGTGTTTTTAAACAAATGACAAACACAAGACAAGATTTAATTACACCAAATAAATTTCAATTTAATAATGCGGACTATTTTTATTATAAGGTGGACTTGGATTATAACAACAAAACTTACGAAGTGTTTTCAACATCAACAACTTTAAGGGTTGGAGATGCGATTTCACCGATTATCTGGTATGAATATGTTAACCCATAATGGAATTACAAGAATATAAATTTATTGTTTCACCCGAAAATATAAAAAGTGATCTTATTTTTGTTAATTATACAGGAAATACTGATATTACAACAATTATTGATCCATGTTGTTTAACTGCAACCACTGTTAGCGCAACCACAACAGGAACAACCGGAGTTTATCTTCCAATGTCTTATGTATTAAGTGGAAATACAGGTGGAACTTCGTTTTTAACAGGGTTATCGGTTAATATAATGATTACAGAATCCGCTGTTGATTTTGGTTATTATACACCCTTTGATGGTTTAGTATTACAGGCCGATGTGTTAAATAATTTTATTGTTACAGCAAACACAATAAATCCCTATACCTATACATTTTATAATACATCAGATTTGGAGTTTATTAAGTTTTTACAACTTGTAACATATGTCTTAGATTGGGGTGATGGGTCACCACCACAGGCGGTTTTGGGAATAACACCTATTTCACATACTTATTCTACGGCAAATAACAACTACACAATAACTTTAACGGCCAATTCGCCTTGGGGAATATCAAAAGTTCAAAAACCTGTATTAACACCATATAGTGCGGCCACAATACCAAATCCACAAGGATCAATTACATTCTATCCTGCGGGCGGATCGTGGTCTGCTAACCCAATAAGTTATGACTACATCTTTACGGGAGATTCAAATACAAACATTAATGACTATTATTCATACAACTATACTTCAGTTCCTTTTCCAATTACAGGTTATACAGAATCAACATTAAATGATCTGGCACAATTTGGACCAAAAATTAATTTGGCAGGAGGGAAATACAAATTAGGAGTTCAAGTAACAGGAACTACAGGAGGTATTGGAACTTACTATGGAGTTGACCCAACAGGAACTTTTAGTGCTTACACTATGAACGGAACGATTTATCACGATTATGAAGATTTTACAATATATTTTACAGATTCGTATGGATTAGTTCCTGATGATTTAGTGTTAACCGCACTAACAAAAAATGAGGCTTTGTTAAATGTTATTGACCAACCAGAAATTATAACTAATGTTTATATTGAAAGGGGGAAGTATGCCCCATTGGAAAATGTTATGAGACTTGGTGAAGTTGATAACATGGGTGATTTAGAAAAATATGGATACAAATATTTTACAATAGAAAAAGTATCAACATAACTATTTATAAAAAAGTAATATAAAAAAATGGCAACTGGCAATTATGGCACAATAAGACCTTCAGATGTTAGCCCTGAAGATGTTCAAATCGTATTGGTTTACACTCAATCGAGAGACGACACACAAAATTTTACCTTAACAACTTTGAACGCACAAGACGTTCTTAGACCTTATTTTAATAATAATGCCACGGGAGGAAGTTCGGTAGAAATACTTGGTGGTTTGTATAATCTAAAATTACCGGCAGATCAATTTAACAAATTGGGAATCTATACTCTAATGATTCGACCAGCGGAAATTAGAACAATAATTACTGATTGTGGTGTCTTATCGGCATTACCAAATGTTAAAGGAATTGTAATTGATTTGAATAATGTTCCGGCACAAAGTCGAAATAAATTTGTAAATCAAGGATTAGTTGGATTTAGAGTTGAATATTTAAATCCTGACGGAACAAAAATACCAAACTTTTTTAGAATTATTACATCATCTTTTTATTGCGAACCTGTGGTTCAAAACCTTACAAACACAATTCAAAAATCTATTAGATATAAGTATGTTGAAGGAGCAACTAACTTGTTGTTTTGCACATTGTCTCCTTCATCATCACCAACTAACAAACCAAGTGCGACCCCCTATATTGGACAACCAAATCAAAGTATTATTATAACTAATACTTATTTTAATCCAATAAGCACAGAAATTGAAATTGTTGACCAAGATATTTCGACACTTGCAATTGCTCTTTACGGAAACCAAACTAAATCTATTGAGGATGGTATTTACACCATTTACGATTCTAATAACAATATATACAAACAATACAACTTGTATGAAATTAAAGATCAGTTTAACGCTCTTCTTTATGAAGTTAGACAAGATCGTGGTGAGAATATTGATTTTTCAAAGGCATTTAATAATATAACGGCTTAATGGCAACAAATAAATTTACTTGTCCACCCCAAAGTAGTGCGGCAAATCAATTTTCCAACGATTTAGTTGGAGTTCAATTGGTTACCGGTGGTGGTTTAACGCAAGCAAATTTTAATTTTACAACAGGTATTTCAGAAAAACAAAATCGAACTTTTACAATCGGAACTTTTTCTGACCCGATCAATTTGCAAACCATGAATATGGAAAGCAACATTGAGTCTGCAGAAATTCTGGCCAACAATTATAGGGTTTATCCAAATTACGACTTATCACAAGTCACAAATTTTACACAATATGGATCTTTAGTAAAAAGATTATCGACCTCCGTTACTAAGATTATTAATTTTTTTCCCGCGGGATTAGAAGTTCCACCAAAAACTCCAAAATTTATAACACAAGAAACCGCAATCAACATTTCATACGATTCTGTAGAAAACGATACAACATTTGAGGTTTATATATCATCGATTCAAAACCCATTTGAAATTGATTATTCAATCAATTCAGAAATAAACATGATGTTCAATGAAATGGAAGTTTCTCCGTTGAGAAATATGAAACTACAATATAAAAAGTATGTTTTATATATAAACGGAAATCAATATCCTGTAAATTATTTATTCCCAACAGATAGTTCATCAACAACCTTGAAACTTATTGTTGACGGAAATCCGTTTAGTGGAAATCAAATTTCTTATGATTATTTAGTTATTAGACCAAGTGATTATGAAACAAACAAAGTTTTTAATTTAGATTTTGATGCGGTTGAAAACTTTTTGTTGAATAGACAAATTACTCCGGCTTATACCGCAACGTTTACCGTGCCTGTAGAACAAGAAAATGGGACTTTTATTTTAACTAACGAGACTGCAACTTGGCCTAGGGCAGGATTTTGGAATTTAGATATTAGATCAGTTTCTTTTGACAATTATTTAACCAAAATTAATGACTTTGCCTACAATCTTGATCAATACACTACAAATATTGTATCAAGATTTTTAACAACAGGAGCATTAAAAGAATTTGACACTCCCGACCAAAAATTTGAAAAATTACTTCAAATATACGGAAGAAGTTTTGATGAGACTAAAACATTTATAAGTGCTTTAGGAAATATTAATAGTATTCACTATACAATTCAAAACGATATTCCTTCGCAATTATTAAAAAACTTGGCACAAACACTTGGATGGGTTACAAATTTTTCGCCAATATCTAATGAAGAATTGTTAAAAGCAGTTTTTACAACACAACCAAATACTTTTCCTGGACTTCAAATAGGACAAACACCAGAAGAAATAAATTATCAGTTTTATAGAAATTTAATTCTTAATTCTGCCTACCTTTTCAAATCAAAAGGGACAAGAAAATCTATTGAATGTTTATTAAGAATGATCGGAGCCCCTGAAGCAATAACCGAATTTAACGAATACGTTTATGTTGCCGATCAAAGAATAAATATGAGCGAGTTTAACCAACAATATGCTCAAATTAGCACAGGAACAATTTTAACACAAACTCCTGTTTTAGAAACAACAAACGTTTATTCAATTCAAGGAGTTTCATATACAGGATTCACAACAACCGCAACAAACACAAATGTTTTAACAACAAGATCGGACTATCCCGTGGATGAATTTGGTTGCCCACAAATGCCAACACCCACAGAATCATACTTTTTTCAAATAGGTGGCGGATGGTTTGAATCCACACCACAACATAGAATGCCTGAGTTTGCGGTCCCAACAAATGCTGTGTTCACAGGAAATAACCCAAATTATCAAACACAACTTTTACCTTTTAACTACGGTGAAGAATATTTACAAGTTTATAGACATTTTCCATATATGAATCTTGGATTCAAATTGAGAGATGTTATTGATAACAAAAAAAGTTGGGTAGACACAAATCCAACTTTAAGAACAAGTTTTGATGGTGGTTTTAATTCATATTATAATGTTGGAGAAGAATGTTTGGTATTGAATGTTAAAAATGTTGACATAATGATGAATCCGGCTCAAGGATTGGCCTACGATGTTTGGTATATGTCAAACAAATATAATTTCCCAATTCCAGAACAAGGATTATTTTATCAACCACCTTCTCCGTGTTATGTCCCAAACCCATATCCAAAATTGGGAGGTGTTGATTGGACAACAATAGTTCCAAAACCAAAACAAAAAACTTTTTTTGAATTCGCTCAAACTTTTTGGCGAAATATGATAAATACAAGAAATCGTCAATTTATTACTGATGGAAAAACTGGAGGTTACCCAACATTACAATCAATATATTGGAGATATTTAGAATCACAAAAATTGGCAGGAGTTCCAAACGACAACTTTACATATCAGACTATGATTGATTATGTAAATGGGATGGGCGATTATTGGATTCAAATGATTGAACAGATGGTTCCGGCAACCACAATTTGGAACACAGGAACAAGATTAGAAAATTCAATATTTCATAGACAAAAATTTGTGTGGAGAAGACAAGAAGGTTGTAAGTTTTTACCAATCCCTTGTAAACCTTGTAATCTTACAACCCAACTATATGTTTTGGATTGTCCGGTTCAAAAAGTTACTTGTGGATTATATCCATGGACGACAGACCCTAATACACCTTCGTTTGGGGCCGTTTTGGGTATAACCATGTTGGATTTCTTTACATCACAAGGTTTAGATCCTAATAATTGTCAAATCAATACGATAGTAAGTGATTGGTATGTTGATATAAGAGTAAATGGTGCTATTCTAACACAATATGGGTTCTTTGAAGGTATTGGAACAAATGGTCTTCCAAATAACACACAATGGGTTACGGCTTTGTCTGAAGCATTAGATGGTTTACAACTAGAAGGGTATAGTTATAATATTGATGAAACAAACCAAGAAGTTGTTGTTTTCAACAATAATTGTCAACCAAATTTTGACGAACTCCAAATTAATATTGGAATAAACTTTGAGGTATATTGTAACGGATAATGAGTATATCAATATATAACCTAAACGTAACTGGAGATTGTAGTAATACAAATTCAGGGAGTGTGTCTTTTAATATTACAGGATCTACACCCCCATTTGCAATTACTTGTATTACTTCTGGATGTCCATTACCAACATCAGCGGCCACTTTAAGTTATTCGGCAACAAGTTTATCTGCAGGAACTTATTTCTTACAAATTGTTGATGGTGCTTCTAATTCTTATTTACAATCCGTTTATATATCATCAGGAACAACCGCCACTATTGATTCATTAAATACAAGTTGTGGTTTAGATAATGGTGAAGTTACAGGATTTACATCAGGAGTTTATGGCACGGCAACATTTACACTTTACGATGGGGACGATAACTATATAAGTTCTGCAACAACACCAAACTCAAATTATACTTTTACAAGTTTATCGGCAGGAACATATTATATTGTTGCTAATGACGGAGGGGGTTGCACAGGAATTACAGCATCTGTTATTTTAACTCCATCAACGGGACTAACATTTGGAGCATACGTTGTTGACGACGGAAGTTGTATAGGGACCCCAAGTGGAAAAATATTTATAACAGGATTAACACTACCCGTATCGGCATATACAATAACTTGGTCTCCGAATGTTGGATCACAAACAGGAACAACCGTAACAGGATTAACAAGTGGCGTTTATTTGGCAACCATAACAGATCCTAATAATTGCACAACAACAAATTCATTTACTGTAAATTCTGTGGGAGCATTAACTTCCGCTGGATTCATTACAATATCTCAACCAACTTGTTTTTCTAATGACGGAGTTGTTGAATTTATAATAACAGGAGGAACTGCTCCGTATTTTTTTAGCGGATCATCAGGTCAAGTTGATATAACTTTTAACCAATCGGTTATTTTCACTGGACTTTCGTCTGGAGGATATAGTTTTTTGGTTACCGATTCAGGACTTTGCACAATTTATGATTCTGTTTCTTTGATAACTCCAAATTCTTTTAGCACCGTTGCGATTAACACAACACCATCAAATTGTTCTGCAAACGATGGAACAATTCAAGTAATTATTGATAATGGTCTTGCTACTGAACCAAGTTTGTTGATATCGGTATCAGGATCAACAGGAACGCAACAAATTGGAACATTAGGAAACCCAAGTCAAACGTTCTACGGATTACCAAACGGAACTTATTTAATTTCAGTAGAAACAATAGGTTGCGTTTATACCGCAACTACAAATATAACTTCTGTTAACTTATTTACTGTAACCGCATCAACAACAGGAACGACTTGTGGGTCTAGTAATGGGGTATTACAAGTTTTAGTGTCAACTGGAGGGACATTACCTTATTTATTTACGTTAGTTGGACCATCTTACGCGCCCGTTTCATTAACCACACCGATTGGAACATTTACAAATCTTAAATATGGAAATTATGTTCTTACCGTGCAGGACTCAGGATCTCCGGCTTGTATTCAATCTTTTCCAGTTTACATTAATTATAGTCAAAGCGTATTTTTTAACCTTTACCCCAATCAGCCTTTTAACGGAAATGACGGGTCAATAACAACAATTATTACATCGGGTGAACCACCATTTACTTTAAGTTGGAGTGGAAGTGTTTCAGGACAAACAGGATCTACAATAACAGGTTTAACCTCTGGAAAATATTCATTAACCATAACGGATGCTAGTGGTTGCACGTTAACTAAAAGTATTAAATTGTCAGGGACAAAAAAATATAGCGACTACAGATATTATAATATTTGTGAAAATACTTTTAAAGATAGTGGAAGTATAACCAAAAGAGACATAAGATCTATGTATTTGGAAGGATTTTCTGATCTTACAAGTGGAGATACAAATTGTATTATAAATGAAGCAACTTTTTCAATATTTGCACAAGTTGGGTCGCAGTCTGCTCAAACCCAATTTTTTGTCTCAACTGGAGCGACAGATTACCCTAGTGATTCGCTTTGGGCACAAACAATTTCAAATACATTAGATTCTTTTTTGGGAATATCAGGAACAACAGTTGATATTATTTCAAATAGAATTACAATCAAAACAACCTGCGAAGACATACCAAAAGGGTGTAAAATTGAACCTATAAACCCCTTACAAGATACACAGATAACTGTAAATCTAATTATTGATTTTGACATATCTTGTGTTTCGTGTTCTTAAGTTATGGCAAATCAAGTAACAATAAATAGCATTTCAGGTTTAACAACCCCATTTAGTGGATATTGTTGTGATGTATATGGAAATCAATGTTCTTATATTGGAATAATTAGCAGTTTACCAACAACAATAACACTACCAATTCAATTCAACACCGCCCCTGCGATAGGATTAAAATTAATCAAAGATAATGGATGTGAAAAAATTGAAACAATTAACTGCACCTCATAATACACTTGTTTTAAGTTTTTCATATAATTAAAGTATGGAAGAAATTTTATTTGTTTCTGCACAACCTGACGTTCCATACTTTATTTGGCAAATTAAATTATATGTAAATAATTTTATTGAAAAAGGGATCAAGCCAAATCAAATTCACGTTGTTTTAGGACTTGTCCAAGGAAAAACAAAACCATCAAAAGAATCTGAAGAGTTAAAAAACTTAAATATAAATATTCATTATTTTGTTGACCAAAGAGTAAAAAAACATTACATCCCGTCAATAAAACCATATTTAATTTCAAAATGGATTCAATCAAAAGCAAAATTTGGTGAATTATTTTTTTTACATGATGCTGATATTATTTTTAGAGAACTACCGAGCTTTGATCGGTTGTTAAATGATGATGTAAATTATCTATCTGATACCATTGGATATATTGGATATAATTATATTATGGATTGTTGTGATAGATATGAAAATCGCTATCCGTCTTCAGAAAAAGGCCAATTGATAAAAGAAATGGCTGAAGTTATTGGTATTGATGTTGAAACAATAAAGTTAAACCAAGAAAATTCTGGTGGTGGTCAATACCTTTTAAAAAACACAAGTTGTGAGTTGTGGGATAAGATCTATAAAGATTCTATTAAACTTTATGATAGAATGATGTCATACCAAAAAAAATTTCCAATATCTCCAGGGGAAATACAATTTTGGACAGCCGAAATGTGGTCGGTTCTTTGGAATTTGTGGTTGTATAATCATCAGACAAAAATAACAAAAGAGTTGGATTTTTCTTGGGCAACAGACTCAATTGATGTTTATAATTCTAAACCAATATTACACATGGCAGGAGTCACAGAAAACCTTAAAACTACAAAATTTTATAAAGGGGATTATATTAATATTGACCCAATAACAAAACTTAAAGAAACTCCTAATCACTTTGACTATGTTGATGTTAAGAGTTCAACAATTAAATATATTGAGAATATGAAATCTTATATTAAAAAATACGAAATTTGATTATTTATAACTATTAGATGATTGAAAATTGCTACATATTATATTCTTGTGACGGAAGTTATGACCCTATTGTTTCAAACTTTAGTGGATTAAGTGCTTATTCAGAAACTTTTGTTTCAATAGACATTATAGACTTAGGTGAAACTCCTGACACTTGTTTTTATGTTTTAAGTTTGGGTGAGATGGAATGTTCCCCAACTTATAACATAGATGTTAATACTGGAACAACTTGTGTTTGTCAGTGTTATTGTTATTTTATTAGATCGGCAACTCAGACAACAGATGTCACTTATGTTGATTGTAATGACACCATAGTTGTGGACACGATTCAAGAAGGGCAAACATATAATATTTGTAGTAAAGTATTTCCACAATTTGACACAGAAACTCAAATACCAATTAAATTAACTGATATTTGTCAAAACAATCAGTGTCCACCAACAATACCAACAGTAAAACCACCAAATGAATGTGATGTTATTACTATTTTCCCCATGACAATTGAATGTTTAACTTTACAGCCAACAAATGATAAGAGTTTTGATGGATCAACAACTTTGATTGTAACAGGAGGAACACCACCATACACAATTTTTTGGGAAGTAGGTAGTTTTGCTCCCGCTCTTACAAATTTAGGTGTAGGACAATATAAAGCAACAGTAACAGATTATTATGGTGATTTTACTGCCACCACAACATGCGTGTTAACAGCGGACACATTAACATTGTCTGGTATGTGTTTTGCTGTTAGTGGAGTTTCAAATCAAACGACTTTTTATGTTTATAGTGAAAGTTCTGGTTTAAAAAATGGAAAACCATATTATAAAATTCAATACGGTGTTGAAACAATTGGATATGTTTTTTGGAGTTCAGAATTAAACTATTGGTCTTTTTGTCAAACTTTGGAATGTCAAAATATATCAAACTATAACGATTTGATGACAACAACATTTTATCCGTCAGGAGACACTGGAGATTGGGATTACATTTCTGACTCACCATATTATTTATTACAATCTTATGTTGGACCATGTCAAATTCCAACAATACCAAAGGATTTAACTAGTTTATGTGTTACTTTAGTTGTTAGAAGCCCAAAACCAGGAGTTGCAACACAAAGTCAACAAATTCAATTAGACCCAAGCAACGACGTAAACGGACAACCAAGTTGGTCGTCATCAACAGGACAATACGTTATTTATTGGAACACAGGATCAACACCTAATCAATGGATAATGACGGGTTATTCAAGTCCTTACGTTAGTTTAATTAATAATGACCCAACATCACCCCCATTAAGTAATTGGCAAGTTCAAGGATCTCCTGAAGTGTTTAGTATGGCCGTGGCTCAAGGTGAATGTTTGACAAGTTATACAATAAGTGTAAGTGCTTCAGTAAATGACGCTGCTTGCGAACAAAAAGGAAGTATTACGGTATCTGCCGTTGGGGGAGTTCCGCCATACCAATACTCGATTAATGGTGGAGGTTCCTATCAATCATCACCAATTTTTAACAATTTAATTCCAGGAATATATTCAGTTTTTGTAAAAGATTCGCAAACAACAGTAGGGTCATTAACATCAGTTCAAGTAAATAATATTCTTCCCACAACATATACTTTGGCATTGAACGTAAATTATAATAATGGAACTTTTTCAATAACCGCACCCGTTCTTCCTAGTGGAGTTACAATTTCATTAAATCTAATCATGACATCAACTTTTAGTTATTATCCTAGTACTTTAAGTCCTGTGCCAACATACAACAATATAACAACAATCAACGGAACAACACCTATGACTTTAGTAAATACCACGTCAGGCACAGTTCCATTATCGGGTCCTTGCACCGCTGATTTTCCAATAACGGTTGTTCAAACAAGTAAAACATATTCAAATACTCTAACATTTAGTAGCGGACAAGTAATTACAGGATCAACAACATCAAGTATTATAAATAATCCAACTGGGTCTTGTGAAAAGGCATTAGGATCATACAACCTTTTTATGTCAAATCCTGTGGTTAGTAATTGTAATTGTTGTCAAGTTATTTTAAATAATCCAAAATTAAATCCTGTTCCACCAATAATATAAAATTAATAAAATCAATATTTATCATATAAATGGCATATATAATTAAAAATACATCAGGTTTGGTAAATACCCGAGTTACTGACACGGGAAGACAAAGACTATCTGAAGGTAGATTCAACATAGCATATTTTGCTATTGGTGATAGTGAGATTTCTTACAACGAATTACCCGAAACTTATAATCAATCTAATACGGTTGTTTTAGAACCCCAATTTAATTCACAAAATAGTTCAGGTGTTCCAGAATCAAATAGACAATATATTAAATACCCGTATTTGGTTGATCAAGGACAAACAAATATTTATGGCATTCCTTTTATGGATTCACAAATAGAATCTGTTTTTAATAGGGCGGCAATGAGAGGATTTTTTACAGGAAACACAACAGCATCAACTGTAGATTGGAAAGCTTTAGTAAATAATCAATATGTTGTCACACCAAACTACGTTGTAAATATGTCCACTTTGAATGGGACAAATGAAATTAATGTTTATAGATTGGATTGTAATGTTCAAAATAACAACACACCGCAAATAGGGGATTTTATAACAATTTATTACGACGGAAGAGCAAAAACAGATTGTTCTTGTTCTAATTTCCCAACACCAACACCAACCGCATCTGTAAATCAAACACCAACACCCACCCCAACACCATCATCGACAAATAGTGAACCTTGTGCGTCACCAACACCAACTCCTTCACCAACACATACACCTTGTTTAACACCAACACCAAGCGCTCAATGTCCTTTACCACCACCACCTGATTGTCTGAAAGATGTTGTAAGTTGTTTTTCAATTTTGACTTATAGAATTATTTCTGTTTGTAATAATAAGTTAACATTAGATAGACCAACGCCCGATTTTACAAACTTAGCAAGTGATTGTGTTGCTAGAACTTTAATTTACCCACCACAGATGGTTCCTTTGTATGATAGTTTTACTCCTGAACCACATTGGGCTCAAAGTGTTATTGATTTTGAATCTGTTTGTGATACAGACCAATTTGATGTTAAAATTTGGAATATGAATATTCCGTGGACTGAAAGTCCTGCGGGTTTAATATCAAATCAATTTCAAGACTACACAAATTTCGGGTCTATAAATTATATAGGTCAAAAAGAATATTTTGGTTACACCACAAGTGCTCAAACATCGACTGATGATGTTTATTATTATAACTCTTTTGGTGAAAAACAAGTTGTAACACCACAAGATCAAAAGGCTATTGCTATTATTCATTATACAAATCAAACAATTGATTTCTTTTATGGAGAAAAATTTGCGTTACAACCATACGATAATCAAAATCCTGAAAACACACAAGGGCAGGCAAGAAACTTCAAACTACATATTCCAACTTTGATGTGGCATAAAAACCCCGAATGTTGTTTTGGTCAAACATTTTATGTTGATCCACCAGGATTTGATGGAAAAAATTTATTTCAAGTTCAATACACAAAATCAAACGTGTCCTCAAACATGAATAAACCTGGTTTGAGATATTACAATCTTTGGGATACATTTCCACAACCAAACGGACTTCCAAGTAGAATAGGAAAAGTTTATCCAGACTCTAAATTGATTATTATTGATGACGAAGAAATTGTTGCGGCACTTTCATACAAGTCAAATCGAAATTGGACGTTACCGGCACCTCAAGTGTCTTTATTAACACCAAACACTTGTGGAACTTCAAATACAACAGGAGTTTTAACTGGTGGTGGTGAAACTCTTTGGGTCACATATAGATTATCAAATTCATATTTCTTTACCAACTCACTTCATTGTAATTATTATACAAGTGTCGTGGGAACAGAAAATGTTTGTAGCCCAAGCACACCAAAAAATGTTGCAGTTAGATTTGGAGGAGATTTTCCTTGTCTAGTACAACCTGGATATTCACCAACGACAACAACAACAACTTATTTTCCAAACACAACAACCACAACAACAACAAATCCATATACAACCACAACAACAACATCTTGTCCGACTTGTGTTGTTCCTGCTGGATTTTATGCTAATCAATTTCAGGTATTGGCACAAAAAGTTCCTCTTGGTCAAAGACCTATTGCGGATAACTGGAAAATAATTGATTTTACAGAACAAGCGAGTCAATTTTTTGTAAATGGTTATGTCACACAAGAATCACTAACGGCAACCACATTTACCATTACTTCAGAAAATTATTCATCAGCACCTTATTATAATTTGAATGATTACATTTCTTTGGTTCCAAAAGGAGACACAGGAACAAACCTTAATTTTGGTGACGAATATTATTTCTACGGCAACTTAGAAACAGACATTCAGGCAACAATCTACGAAATGAAGTATAAAATCAATCTATCTTCAAATGAGTTTTTGGTTTCTCAAAACCCAACATGGACATTTGGAACAAAATCTTATGTAACAGAAATTGCGCTTTTGGATGAAAATGATGATATTCTTGTTATGTCAAAATTACAATCACCTGTGTTAAGACAAGGGATACAACAATATGTTATTAAGTTGGACTTTTAAAAAAACTTTAATTTTTTACTTTATAACCTATAATATTAAAATATAACAATATTTTATGGCAAAAAACTTCAAAAATTCTCCCAAAGTCTTAGGATTGGATATTTCCACTCGAACAATAGGATGGGCTCTGTTTGATATTAAAACAAAAGAGCTACTCGAATTAACACATGTTTCACCAAGACCAAAAACTGATAGTGATGATGATAAAATAAAAGAACTTTTATTAAAATCTGAAATATTTGGAGAAAAACTTAAAGAATATAAAACTTTGGGTATTGTAAGAGTAATAATAGAAGAACCCCTACTTAATTCCAACAATGTTTATACAATTCAAACATTATTACGTTTTAATAGTTTTGTATTTAAAGAAATATATAATATTTTAGGAATTGTTCCTGAATTTATTTCTACATACAATTCACGAAAGTATGCTTTTCCCGAGTTAGTTCAAGAGAACGACAAAAAAAAGTTTGTGTTGTTTGGTGGAATGCCAAAGGATGTTGATAAAAAAATGGTTATTTGGGAAAAAGTCGCAAAACTTGAACCACAGATAAAATGGTTATATACAAAAAACAACACCCTTAAAAAGGAAAATTTTGATCAAACAGATGCATACACCTGTGTTTTAGGATTTATGAAATATAAAGAAATTTGGGAATAAACTTTTTTACATATTATTTAATTTGAAATATCGGTTTTTTAACCGATATTTTTTTTTAACAACTAGTTCCTAAGTTTGTGATTTGTAAGTTCTGTGGGTTTGCTGTCGATGGTGTAGTTGTTGAACATAATATCAAAGAAGAATTTGGACTTATTGAAACTGACAACATACCTTTTACACAGTCAAAATATTTGGCCGTAATTTTTGAAGGACTAATATTTGTTATTCTATATTGACTAGAAACACATGGACTTGGTGTGGGCGTTGGTGTTGGTGTTGCTGATGGTGTAGGACAAGGAACATCTAACACTGTTGTATAAAATCCAACGCTTTGAGTCAAACAAGTTTCATCAGGACCATGGTTTGGATTATCAACCCACTCCATACTTGAACCAATCGGAAGTTGAGTGTCCTTATACAAATATGATCCAGAAACGTTTGTTCCGTAATTTTCAGCAACCCACCTTACGTTTAAATTATCCCAATATATTCTATATACCGCAGGATATGAACTAAAACTCCAAATATAAGATAATTTGCCGTTTATAAATACGTTTGGACTTACATTACTTGTGCCACATTCTCCATGAATAACCAAACATTGTGCTACAGGTTCTTTAGGAGATGGCACACACTCTAAACAAGACCCTTCCATAGCAGAACCTACTTCATTTGTTAAAGTAATGTTATCAACACCACTGATATTTTCAAATAGACCATCATAAATTACACAATAATTTAATCCATTGATAGTTGCGTTATAAACGTAGTTTTCTTTAGGTGACGTTGATCCCGAAACCAATACGAGATCTGAAGTAAAGTATTCAATACCTGTAAAGCAATCACGGAATTTTTTACTATTAGCACATTGTATAATTTCGGAAAATGTATTAAACACAACTTCACCCGAAAAATTACAAGGACGCTCAACTTGAGGTGTTGGGGTAGGTGTGGGAGAATAAGATGGTGTTGGTGTTGGAGTAACTTTGGTTGATGTAACTACCATAGAGACTCCTCCACAAATGTTTGAAGTTGTTGGCGTTGGTGTCGGCGTTGGTGTATGTGTTGGTGTCGGACTAAAACTTGGTGTTGGTGGAATATAACAATCAAAAATCGCTTCAAAATTAAAATCCACACACGGATTTGTGGTCGTTGTGGTTGTTATACAAGAACCATAATAAACAACACTATCATCTAAATCGGGACAAGTTGAAACACTCCCATATGGACCAAATTGATTACAAGGATCCCCAAGATTTTGAGCCAAGCACCATCTTGTTTCACCAGTAGAATAAAAGATAGAATATCCGTTTGTCTGACCTGTATAATAAGTATAAGATCCATACATTCCGGCATATACATATGTATCATCGTAATTTGAATCATTTTGAACACAAAAAATACCAGGACAAGAACAAGTAGAAATTGACAATATCGTTCCTGATGAATCAACTTCATAGATTGTAACTCCATCTGAATAAAAAGTATTAGTGGAAGGGGTGGTGCAACCTGAGTCAATGTATACCACATTTCCAACAAGTAATCCTGGACCCCAAAGATCAAAAAGCAAAGGAGAAATACAAGATAAATTTGGGTCTGATGCTGATGCGAAAGTTCCCAAGAAATTACAAGCACAGGCAGTAATTTCAGTAATTTTTCCAAGTCCATTTGTCACATATATATTAGAACCATCACTTAAATAAGATGTTGAATATGCGAAAGTGCATCCAGAATCGATATAAAGATAATTACCTAAACCTAATGTAGTCCCATAAACGGGACTTGTTCGTGCTGAAAAACACAAAGAATAATTTGGACTAGTGTCCACCGCAAATAAACCTAAACCACTACAAGCCATATTATGTAAATTCTTGTGTTACCATACAGTTATTACTATCAACAACTTTTACAACATATGAATGCATGTCTTCCATAATAAATGGAAGGTTAAAAACATATGGTATTTGACCCAAACCGATTGTGTTTATGTAAATACAACTTGTAAAACCTGTGTCACAAGTGTAAACATCAAACGGAGGAAGACCAGAAAGTGATGAAATTGTAATTTGCGTTGGCATATCAAGTATAAATATAAAAAAAGAAAAAAGTTTGTGTAGTTGATTAAATAAAAGATGTTTTTTATATTTGTTATATGACAGAAAAAGAAATACAACTACTAGGTTTTCAAAAAGAAGAACATTTAGACGAAGATCCATTTTATTATTACGTATATAAAATTGTTGACGGATTTGAATTTATCAGTTGCGCTAACGATGAGGTAAAAGAAGATCAAGAGTGGTATGTTGATGTATTTAACACAGATCCATATATTAGATTTACCGAATTTGGTGATGTTCAGGGCTTGATTAATATATTTGAAAAACATATTGTTAAACCATAATGGATGAAAACGAAGGATTAGTTGAGTTATTAGAAGAAATTCTTGGAGATTACGGACTTCACTATCCTAATCGAGGTCAAATATCCTTCAATTGCCCTGTTTGTGATGATGATAGAAACAAACATAATTTAGAAGTTAATTACATAGACAACGTTTTCAAGTGTTGGTCCTGTGGAGATAGTGAAGGAACACATGGACCTTTGGGAAAATTAATTGATAAGTTTGGAAACAAAAAACAAAAAAAACTTTACAATGTTTTTAAACCAGAAACAGTTGTTAAAAGAGAAAGACCAAAAAAAACACTTAAACTTCCAAACGGATTTACATTATTCAAAGACTCAAGTCCGGTATATCCCGTTAGAAAACAAGCCATGAATTATTTAAAAAATCGTGGTGTTACAGATGATATGATCGAAAGGTATGGTATTGGATTTTGTGATAAAGGTGACCATTCAGGTCGTATTGTAATTCCATCTTATAACACCAAAGGTGAACTTAACTATTATATCGCAAGAAGTTGGAATCCTAAAAGTAGGGCCAAATACAAGAATCCTGAGTGTGAAAAAGATAAAATTATATTTTGGGAAAATCTTATTAATTGGGAAAAAGATGTTTTTTTGGTTGAGGGTGCATTTGACGGGTTATTTTTAGAAAACTCAATACCAATGCTTGGCAAACATATGTCTGAACTATTGTTTGAAACTTTATATACAAAAGCTAAAGGTGATATTATTATTTGTCTTGACGCTGATGCGTGGCAAAACGCAATCAAACTATATCACGAATTAAGTGGCGGTGATTTATGGGGTAGAATTAAATTAATCAAATTACCTGATGATTCAGATATTGCTGATCTTCGAGGTGAGATAAAAGATGAATATTATGTTGAAATAAAGTAATGGATTTAAAAAAAATAGCAAAAGAAATTAGAGAAATAATTTCAAAAAAACAGAAAGAATTACAACTAACGTTTGAAGAGGAAAGTCACAAATACACAATGTTGGATAAGGATGGAAATTTGAGAAGTGATTTTCCATCAGTTTCAAAAGTAATGAAACTTTTTTATAATGAGTTTCCAACCGAACAGGCTGCCTTTAATAAAGCCGGTGGTGATCCTGATGAAGCCGAAAGGTTGATAAATGAATGGGCAGAATTAGGAAGAAAATCAACAAATCTTGGATCCCGTTGTCACTACTTGTTAGAAGAACACACATTAAAAGAATTTGGTATTGAAAAAGAAGTTCGGCAACCAATATTTGATTGCGACGCAGAACAAATAATTAAAAGTGATTCTATGATTATTGCAGGAAAAAATTATATTAAACTTTTAAAAGAGAGGGGATGTGAATTGATTGATACAGAAATGGTTTTGGGACATCCTGACTTAGAATATACAGGTCAACCAGATAAGGTTTGGTTAGTTGTTGGAACAAATGGTAATGTTGGTATTTTAATATCTGATTGGAAATCAAACCGACCAAAAAACTTTGTGGTAACACGTTATACAAAACAAATGAAAAAACCATTCGAAGATTTACCTGATAATGCTTTGGGACATTACAACACTCAATTACCTTTTTATGGTAAGTTACTTTTGAAGATGTTGGAGGGAACCAAATATGAAAACATACAATTATTAGGTTGTATTGTGGTATTGATCACTGATGAGAGGGAATATCACGAATACCGAGTATCTAAAAAAACAATCAACACAATTTTAGAAATGGATATGAAACATTATTTGACTAAAATTAAAAAATAAACTATAATTAGGTATGAAAACAACAATTACACCAATTTATTATACCAATACATCTTTGGATAATGAAACAATTAAAATAAACATAAATTATATAATAAAATGAAAATTTACATGACAAAAACGTATTCGGTTTTTGAATCCTACGGGCCTATCGAGGTTAATATGGAGGACTATCCCGAATTAGAAGGAAAAACAGAAGAAGAAATTCTTGAACACTTTAACAGCATTATGTATGAAGAAAACATTAAAGGTGGGAGCGAATCTACGCTAGCAGATGAATTTCAGTTTAATACTGAAATGATAAAACAAAAATACTCAAACGAGGAAGAAGAAATTGTAAATTATTAAGTTATGAGCGACGATATTATCAGACCAAAAATCGACTTACGGCAACAAGAAACAATTAAATGTGAAAAGTGCGAGTCAAAATTCTTCAAAGAAATAACAATGTTGAAGAAAGTTCCAAAATTACTAACAGGAAGTCATGAAGACACAATTGTTCCATTTCCAACTTACATGTGTAATGATTGTGGTCATGTGAATTCAGACTTCGAATTGTTTATTGACTAATGGAAACAAGAAAAATGAATATAACTGAAGCGTATCCACACCTTCAAATCATTGCTGACATTTATGGTTTAAAACTTAATAGGGCAAAAGAATTTAAGTTAGCAAGAACTATTTTAATAAACCTTTATTGTAGAGAATTATGTTAAGTTATAAAGAATTTTATATTTGGCTAGAAGGTTATCTTCATGGAAAATTAGAAGATAAAAATATTGATATTACACCAATTGTGGAAAAAATGGGACAAGTCAAAGAAGAAACAAACCAATCGGTTAAAATTACACCATTTGAAAGAATACCAATACCGGTGAATCCTTTTCCAATTCAAGACGACCCATATAAACCACCATTTGAGGTATATTGTGGTGATAAAAAACAATTAAATGATTAAAAAACTAATACATTTTTCTGACCTACACATCCGTCTTTTTAAAGACCACGATTTGTATAAATCTATTTTGAAAACGGCAATTGAACAATGGATAGAGTTAGAACCTGATCGTATTGTTTTTACGGGAGATTTAGTTCATTCTAAAAACCAAATGACACCTGAACTTATTGAAATGGTTAGATGGTTATTGACCGAATGTTCGTTTGTTGCAAAGACAATTATTATACCTGGAAACCACGACTTCTTGGTAAATAACACCGAAAGAATGGATGCTTTATCACCAATCATTAGTTCTTTGAATAGTAAAAACATTTATTATTACAAAGACAGAGGTGTTTATGAAGATGAAAACATCAGTTGGTGTGTGTTTTCACAATATCAAGGAAATATTCCACCTGACATTACAGAATCAAAAGGTAAAAGAATTGGATTGTTTCACGGACCAATTCAAGGAATGAAAACAGATCTTGGATTTGACTTTGGTGAAGAGGCATACGATGTTGAAAAGTTTGATGGACTTGAAACCGTATTATGTGGAGATATTCACAAAAGACAAGAATTCAAATTCAAGACTGGTAAAGGTTATATGATCGGATCACCAATTCAACAAAACATTGGAGAGAGTATTGGAAAACATGGTTATGGTATTTATGATGTTGAAACAAAAGAATATTCTTACGTTGATTTACCAAACCCAAAACCATTTTTGAAGTTCTCCATAAAATCATTTGAAGATATTGAAAATGGATTCGAAAAACTCCAAAATATTTAGTAAAGAAATGATGCAGGCAGTGTCTGCATTTTGTGAATCACAAGAAATTAAGGATATCGATAATTTCATATATCTATGTTTCAAACAAGGATTCGATATTAAAAAATATGGGTTTTTGGGAAAAACGGATAATGAAGGTGAAAAAGACTTAATAAAAGAGGTAATCCGTGAAAAACGTGTGGAAGTTCCTGTTGAAGTCATCAAAGAGGTTGAGGTAATTAAAGAAGTTGAAAAGATCATTGAGGTTCCTGTAGAAATAATAAAAGAGGTAGAAAAGATAGTTGAGGTTCCTTTTAATGTTGTAAAGGAGATAGAAAAGATTGTTGAGGTTACAAAAGAAATACCTGTTGACAGGGTAGTTGTTAAGGAAGTTATTAAAGAAGTTCCGGTTGATAGATTGGTTGAGAAAATAATCTATACCACCGATGACAGTCAAATAAACGAACTTGGCGAAAAAAACTCCAAGTTGGAAATTGAACTGTTAAGAAATTCCGAACAGTTGAATGAATTGTTGTCAAAAATAGAACACTTAAACGGAGAAATTTCGATTAAGACCGCAGAAATTGACAATATCAGACAAGAATCTTTCACTAAAACAGAAGAAATGGAAATTTTTTTCCAAAATGAAATGTTAAAAAAGAATAATGAGTTAGATGAACTTAGACAAAAGTTAGACGATCCTGTAACAAATAATAAGTTAAAAATGTTACAAGAGACTTTACAAAATCTAAGAAATGAACTACAACAAAAGAACGAACAAATAAAAGAATTAGAAAAAATAAACCGAGAACTTTTGAATGGTAACCAAAATCAGGGTTACTTTTTAAGGGGATCAAATTTAAATAATAGATTATGACAACACAAGTATTAGTATGGTTTGTAATGAGTTACGGACTAATGAACATTATGGTCTACGGATCAATTTTTCAAGGATTGAGAGACTTTCTAAGTCGATGGGGAGAAAATAAAACATTACCCTTCAATTTTTTGGGTAAGTTTTTATCAGGTTTAATTAATTGCCCGTTGTGTTTTTCCACTTGGGGAGGTTTTGTATTATCCTTGTTGATTTATTCACCAACAAATCATATGTTTAACACACCTTTATACTATTCGTGGTTTTTTGACGGTATTACATCCGCAGGTGCCGTTTGGGCGTTGAATGGTGTAATAGAATGGTTTGAAGAAAATAGACCTAGTAATAATTAAAAATAAATAAATGGAAACAAAAAAAGTTATCGAAGTAAATCTCGGAGTTGGAACGGATCAAATTTTTCCACAATCAATACAAATTGTTGTTAGCGACGAAATTGAAGAAATGAGAGATGAATATCCTGCAAACGTTGAAGGATCGGAAGAATTTAATAATTTAAACACACAAGAAAATGGGAAAGAAGGATAAAGAACACAGAAAAAAAGTTGCAAAAAGAAACGCAAAAATTGCTCAAAAAAAATCGGGAATGCAAAAAGCATTTGATCTATTATTACAAGAACAACTTAATAAATTAAAAGAAAATGAAATGAAAGTTGAAAATAATGGTGAAGAAATGAACTTTGAGATTGTTGAAGATAAAGTTGTTGAACACGCATTCAAATTCACACCAAATGAAGAAGAATCTGCAAAAATCAATAAAGAATTTGAACCTGAATATGATAGTGCTGAATTTACAATAGAAGATAGGGAGTTGCCAACCGAAGATTAAAATATGGATTTATTCAATCCACCGAAATTATTCAATTACGATATTATGATAAAAGATTTGGACTTTTCAAAATTTGAAAATCCCACTATACAAGTTGTTTGGGAAGACGTACCAGAAAACTTTACACAAGATAAAATCAAAAGTGTCAAGCATTATTTTTCTAAAAAGTATAACACAACAAACGTTAATGTTTTAACAAAGGCAAAAAATGTTGAAAGTGAAACTATACAAAGTATTGATGTGTCGGTGAATATCTCTGACACACAATACCAACTTGATCTTATTTCAAATTACCTTAAATCAAAAGGACATGAAGACAAAACTGATGATGTATTAAACATCAACAAAATGGTCGAAAATAAGATGAGTGGAGATGAAGAAACTTCATCACAATTTAAAAAATGGTATATCAGAAATATTGAATTTTCAAACTTTTTATCCTACGGTGAAAACCAAAGATTAAACTTTGATAGTTTAAATGGTATTGTGGTGGTTGAATCTGATCCTCCCAATTTTGGTGGAAAAACTGTATTAACGGTGGATCTTTTAATGTTTTTGTTTTTTAACGAAACAACAAAAACAACAAAAGCAGAAGAAATATTTAACCGATTTTCAAACAAAGATAACGTTCATGTTAAAGGTGAAATTACAATTGATGGTGAAGATTATGTTATTGTTAGAAACATCGAAAGAAAGATGTCCAAAAAAGGTGAATGGAATGTCAAAACCGAACTGGACTTTTTTAAAAAGTTGTCAGATGGTTCTTTATTAAATTTTACGGGAGAACAAAGAAGAGAAACAGAAGCCTTCATTAAAAACTCAATTGGAACAAAGGAAGACTTTTTAATGACGATCCTTACAACAGGATCAAACCTTGAAGATTTATTGGAATCAAAACCAACAGCAAGAGGTCAGGTGTTATCAAGATTTATGGGACTTGAGTTTTTGAAAAGAAAAGAAGAAGTCGCAAAAGAAATCTATTTAGAGTTTTCAAAACAAAAGATATCAAATCTATATTCTTCAGAACAATTAAAAACTGATATTGAAACATACCAAACTTCAATTATAGAATTAAAAAATAAAATTGAAGAAGAAAAGAAAAATTTATCAGACGTAAATCAAGCAATTTCGAAAGGAAAAACATATCGTGATGATATGTTAAAAAGAAAACATACAAACATTGATCAAGAATTAAGTTTATTAAATCCTGATAAAACCAAAGATGAAATAAAAGAAATTGAAAAAGAAAAGTCAGGTTATTTAACAAAAATTTCTGAAATCAAAGTCGTTGAACCATCTGAGTTTTACCATGAGGATAAACATGATGAAATTAAAGAACAATATAACAATGTTTATAAAGAAATTATTCAAATTGACACTGAAATAGAATCAATCAACAAATTAAAATCTTCAGTTGAGGGTGGAATCAAATGCGAACATTGTGGAATTGAGTTAATGAACGCAGCAATCACAAATTCAAAAATTGCAGAGTTAAATGGACTTATTGTGAAAAAAAACACAAAAACAACACTTATGAATGATTTTTTCAAAAAAGAACAATCATTTGTGAGACTCAAAAAAGAATTTGATGAATACGAAAAAAACAAACTGGTTAAAGAAAAATATGAAATATCTGTTGAAAGTTGTGATTTAAAGATTGGTTCATTAAACGATAAGATTAAACGTTGGGAAGAAATACAAGATAAAATTTCTGAAAATCATAAAATAGACGCACAGTTGATAAAGGCTGACCTTAGATTAGAAGATTTAGAAATTCAAAATAGAACTATTACAAACTCAATTTTAACAAATGAAACATCAATTAAATCACTTGATGAAAAGATTGATAATAACAAAAAAATGATTGTTAAAATCAAAGAAGAAGAAGAGAAAGAAAAAATCTTTAAGATCTATTTGGAACTTTATGGTAAAAATGGGATTTCAAAAATGATTATGAAAACTATGATGCCTTTAATCAATACGGAACTTCAAAGACTTATGGAAGATTCATGTTATTTCAAAATGGAAATAAGAATTAACGACAAAAATGAAGTTGAGTTTATGATGATTGATAATGGAACAGGTGTTGAAAAACTAATGACATCAGGAAGTGGATATGAGAAGACTTTATCATCATTAGCATTAAGAGCGGTATTAACAAAGATATGTACTTTACCAACTCCGAATCTCGTCGTATTAGACGAAGTCTTTGGTAAAATATCTCCTGAGAACTTAGATATGGTTTATGAATTCTTTGTGAAGATTAAAGATTATTTTGAAAAAGTGTTTGTTATATCGCATAATAGTGCTGTGTCCTCATGGGGTGACCATGTGGTGAAAATTAAAAAAGAAAATAATTTGTCAAAAGTTTTGTAAAAACTTGAAACAAATCTCAACTTTATTCGTATATTTGTTTTAATAAAAAACGTAATACCATGAATTTAACTAAAACACCTAAAGAATTTCTTAAATTTGTTAATGATAACAACGGATCACCCATAAGAGTATTATTCCAAGGGGGAACTGGTTGTGGTAAAACAACTTTAATTAGTTACTTACCCAAATATATTAATGGTGGTAAAATTTTGTTTATTACTTTATCACCATCTAAAAATGTGTCATTACGTATAAAACATAATCAAAGTAAATTAGGTGTGACATCATATACGTTTAGTGAATTTAGAGATGTAAAACCTTTACAGAATGTAATTAGTATTGTTGATACTCACGCTTCTATTAATTCTGAAAGTTCTAAACTTCATCTTGATGGTGACGATAAAGGTGTTTTAACTCTTTTACATGAGTATAGTCAAATTGGTTATAATATTATATTATCAATTGATGAATCAGGTATTTTTGTGACCGATAAAAATAATGAGACTGTTAAAATAATTAAAAAATTACCTATTAATACCTTAGAACTTCATTTTTCCGCAACACCCGATTTAAATATTGAATATGATAAAATATTTGTAATGGATGATGTTGAAGTTAAAAAAACTAAACGTGTTAAAAATAATATCATGTTATTACGATTAGGTCACACTGATGATTATGAAACTGTTAACGACGTAATAAATAAATTATTTGAGATTGAACCTTTCTACAATGGTAATACCGTTACGGCCCAATTTGTATGTGAAAAAGGTTCAGATTTTAAAGTAATGAAAAAAATTATACATGATGTATGTAGATTAAGGGGTATAAAAGAAGATGAAATTTTTGACTTGAGTGTTGTTGGTAAGTCAGATAATGTTGACGGGTATGAAACATTTACTAAAGAGATTAGTGAAAACACTAAACATAAATATAAAATCATTTTAACTAAATACGCAGGAACTATTGGGTTTGATTGCCCATCAATTAGTATCTTGGCGTTAATGAGGAATTTACCCAAATCGGCAGAAAAACAAAAGATACAAATTATTGGTAGAGCAAAAAGGACTTTTAATGGATCTGAAGTTGAAAATGAAGTACAGGATACCGTTTTTCTTTTTATTAAAGATGATTTTATCTTACCATCATACATGATGAAAGAAATATTAAATCAAGAAAAAACCGTCTATGAATTAAAGAACCCTTTAAAAATTGACGAAGTTAAAATTATTAAACCTATCGTTGAAACGGTTAATGTTAATAAGAATTTTAAAAATATTGATAAAATATTACTTGGTATAAATTATAATAATATTAGAAACCAAATTTACACTTTAACAACTATGTATTATATAACTGATAATCTATTATCTGGTGATACAATTAATAATGTGGAAAAAGACTCTGAGAAAAATTTCTTTGATAAAATTAGTTTATGTGATGCGATTGATTTTGTTGATAGATTTGAGAATAATTACAACACAATACTTGAAGGGTCTTTTAATTATTTCTTAAGTAAATTAGGTATTAATAAAAAACAATTGGTTGTTGATGTTGCTAAAAATTTAAAAGTACGTGAATTAGTAAAAAAAACTTTAGACGAATTTAAAAAGATAAATAAAACTTATAAAGTTTGTGGTTCTAAAGAATATATTTTTCCTAAAGAAATACTTCGTCATAAATCTAATATTGTTAAATATATGGATGAAGATACTCTTTTTTATGATAAAGTTTTATATTCTGATTGTGACAATAAAGTTTATTTTGATTCTAAGGGTGAACTTAAATTTTTTGATGAGATTATTAGTCGAAAAAAAACAGATTGGGTTTTCCAAAATCCTAGAACTAATCAAGGTGGTATTTCATTTTATATTCCAGAATATGATGTTAACCACTCGCCTGACTATATAATTAGTTACAATGGTAGAATATTGTTTGTGGAGATTACTTCATGGAATATGATTTCAGAAAAGGAAAAATTTATTAAATCTGAAGGAGTTCCTAATAATTACATGTTAGTTGTTATAAATAATCAAGAAAATTTAGTAACTTTGTTGAAAGATGAATACGAAGAAAGTAGTTTTCTTAATAATAAATGTTGGATTAATATAAATCAAAGATATGGTAGTTTATAAAAATACAGTACCAAACGAGTACAAAGAAATTTTAGACGGTGTTAAAATTCCAAACATTAATTTTAGTGATGAATTTGATGTTTTAGGTGTTAAAGGTGATAATTTACAATCATTAATAGGGTTAAGTTCCATTTATAAGGGAAAAATAAAATTAGCATATGCTGATGTACCTTATAACACCGGAAATGAGGATTTCATTTATAATGATACATTTAATACTACCGATTCATTAAATTATCATTCAGATTGGATTTCTTGGATGTTACCTAGATTAATTATTGTTAGAGAACTACTTTCCGATAATGGGGTTATGGTTATTTCTATTGATCACAATGAGAAAAGAAATTTGGAAAATTTATGTGTTGATGTTTTTGGTGAAAAAAATGTATTAACAACTGCAACTGTTGTGTCAAATAGAGGTGGTGGTGGAAGAAGGAATAAAAAAGATTTAGTAACGACTAATGAATATTTAGTGGTTTGTGCTAAAAATATTAATTTACTTGAATATGGTGAAGGTGTTTTGAATGAAAGTAAAGACAAGGGTAAAGACGTAAAACCTAGAAGTCTGTTGGCATATAATGCAAAGTTAGTTTGCGATAGACAAGGACAATTTTACCCATTCTTAATTGAAAAAGGAACTAATAAAATCTCAACAATAAGTAAGAATGAATATCTTTTACTAAAAAAGTTTGTTAATAATGTCTGTAAAGACTACAGTAAAACAAAAATATACACTGATGATATGAATAATAAAATTAGTGAATATGTTAAAAATATTGAGGAGAAATACTCTAAAACTCATAAAGTAATATTTCCAAAATATGGAGAAAAGTGGGGTAGATGGGTACCAACATATGAGACTATTTTAAATAAAAATAAACCATATGATGTTTTACATGAAAATAACGGTGTTATCAACTACATGGAAAAAGTAAAAACATTCCAACCTATGAAGACCATTATGGATAAAACTGAATATGGAAATACACAGGCAACTGATGTGTTGAAGAAACTATACGGTGAAAAAACGTTTAACACTCCTAAATCAATTATATTAATGAGGGACATTATTACATCATTCACTAACGATGGTGATATTATTCTTGATTGGTGTGCGGGGTCAAACTCAACATATCACGGATTAGTTGAATCCGATAAATTACAAAATGTTAATAGAAAATATATTTTTATACAACAAGAAGAAAAAGGTTGTGATATATTTACAGATCATTCATTATCGAGAATTAATAAGGTGAATGATTGTGAAAATATTTGTAAAAATATTGTTATTTCTAACATAAATATGATTGACTCGGAGGATTTCTATTTAAATACTGATACAAATTTCGATAAGGATTTTTATATACGTACAATTCATTCTATTAATACTGTATATCGTACTAAAGTATTTAAGTATGAAAATATATATAAATTATGTTAATTCATATTTGTATATCACACAAACATTCAAGACATGGGAAATGGGTAAAGGTAGTTACATTGTAATCTATCATGGAAGTTGAAGTTGGGAGTATATATTAAATTCACAATTAGTCATTTGTGTATTTTTTTTAAAAAACTTGTAACAAATCCCAATTTTATCCTTATATTTGTAGAAACAATTAAAAACATAAACATATGAATTACTTACTTTTTGCTTACTTTGATAAAACTGTAAAAAACGCCGAGAAAAAAACACAAGAAATTGGAACAAAAATTGCCGAACACATGACAAGCGGTCAAGTAAAATTTATGTATGGACCAACACATGCGGTATTTCATTTCGGATACAAAGGAGAATTTCAAGACGTTAGTGATGTTATTTTGTTTATCTCTGAGGAGGTTGGAAACTTTGAATATTTTGTTACAAAAAAGTCTAAGGATTACGCATCAAACTTTGGTCAAGAAAATTTAGATCATCTAATGACCTTAAAAAAGACTTCACCAAAAAACAATAATATTGATGACACAAACCAGTTAAAAGAAAGTTTTAATAAAAGACGAAAGTTCGTTAATCCATTTGAACAATACACAGAGATTATTAACCACTTCAAACAACCTTTGACCTGTAATATGACTTTGGACGAATTGCTTGATAAGATTATCGAAAAAGGTATGAACTCCTTAACTGATTTAGAAAAACAAAAGTTAGAAGAATACTCAAAAACAATTTAAATATAATATATGAAAGAAAAAAGCGCAGGATCCCCAATTAATCAGGATGAAATTTATCACTACCTTAAAGATATTCGAAAAATTAAGGTAATGACCGCAGAAAGAGAACGCGAACTGGCGGTAAAAATGAAGTCTGATAATATTGAACTAAAAGAAAAACAAAAAGTTGAAGAAGAACTTTTAACAGGAAATCTTCGTTTTGTAATTACGGTGGCAAAACAATATCAAAATCAGGGACTTGATTTATCTGACTTGATTGCTGAAGGAAATTTGGGTTTAATGAAGGCAATTAAAAACTTTGATTGGAACAAAGATTTGAGATTTATATCATATGCGGTATGGTGGGTAAAACAATCTATCATCCAATCGTTAAATGATAACTCAAGAACAATTCGTCTTCCCGTTAATGTGGTTCAGGATCTTCATAAGGCAAAAAAAGAGGTTGAGCAAACCGGAAAAAAACTTGAAGATAAGTTTGCTTCTCTTCCATCTATGATTGATCTTGATATGAATATAAATGAAGATGGTGATACTTTGTTGGATATGATCGCAAATAAGGATGCCGAACTTCCGGACGCGATATTTGATACAAAAGACATTCTTAAAGACAAATTATTAAAACTTTTGGATGTTTTGGATGATCGTGAAAAGTCGATTGTTGGTGATTATTTTGGACTTACTGGAACTCCAAGAACTTTAGAAGATATTGGATCTGATTTTGGTCTAACCAAAGAACGTGTTCGACAAATCAAAGAAAAGGCCCTTCGAAGACTTAGAAATGATTCTTCAGAATTATTCGATTATTTATAAAAAAGTTTTGGTAAATTAAATATTTGTTTTATCTTTGTATAATAAACGACGATAGATATAATCAATTAAGTTTGTCGGGTTTGAATTTTTAGAATTGGACCGAAAAAAAAGGGTTGAACCGAGATTACCCTAACAACTCGGCGGAATGAGACACGAGGTTCTCAAGGTGAAAATCCTCAATCTTATCTATATGGTGAGATGAAACTACACTCCCCCACTGATATCGGTGGGGGGTTTTATTTGTTATAGAGTTTATATTTTCAATCTATTTAGTTATTTTGATATTTATATTTAAGAAGAATTTAAATGAATAGTAAATTTTTACCTTGGTTATTATTGTTTTGTGCACTTGGACTATCGGGAACGGCAGCATATTATAGTGTATACGGACTTTCAATTATTTTTTCAGGAGTTTCAATACCTGTAATCATTATGGGATCTTTTTTGGAGATTTCTAAAATATCAATTGCCACTTATCTTCATGACGCTTGGAACAAGATATATGGTGTATTAAAGTTATATTTAACCATTGCTCTTGTCACGTTATCAATTTTGACTTCAATCGGTATTTATGGACTTTTGGCAACAGGGTTTCAAAAGAGTATTGCTGGTCTTGAAATCAACAATAAAAAAATTAAAAATATTGAAGTAAAGAAACAAAGATTTGAGGAGATTAAAAAAGAATACCAAAAAGAAAAAAATGGGTTGGATAAAGACATCACAAGTTTAAGAACATCCCTTTCTACAAGCACAACAACTCAAACTATTGATAGAAGGTCAGGACAAGTTTTAACAAAGGCAAATGATGGAAATAGAAGAGCATTTCAACAACAATTAAACATCGCTCAAAAATCAAGAGACACTTTAAGTAAAAAGATTGATAATCTAAATGACAGCATTACCAATTTGGATATTCAAATATTGGATATATCATCTAAAGAGATTGAATCAGGGGAACTGGGGGCAATTAAATATCTTAGTGAAATCACCGGATGGGATGTTAAAAAAACCGCAAACTTTTTTATTTTAACTTTAATATTTGTTTTTGATCCATTGGCAATTGCTCTTGTTATATCAACAAATCAGGCATTTAAAAAATATAGAAGAAAAGAAGAGGATGAAGAAATTAAACCTGTTATTAAAGAAGTCTTTGAAGAAGACGAAGTTGAAGTTCCTGAAAGTTTTTTAACCTTAGATGACTCCCAAGATACCCCCCAAGTTGAGCCTGAAATAATTGAAAAAATTGTTGAAGTTCCAATAGAAATTCCATTTGAAATTGACAGAATTGTGGAAGTTGAAAAAATTGTTGAGGTTCCTGTTGAAGTTATCAAAGAAGTTGAAAAAATTGTTGAGGTTCCTGTTGATAGATTGGTTGAGGTTGTTCGTGAGGTTCCTGTTGATAGATTGGTTGAGGTTGTTCGCGAAATTCCTGTTGAGGTTATTAAAGAAGTTGAAAAAATTGTTGAGGTTCCTGTTGAGGTTATTAAAGAAGTTGAAAAAATTGTTGAGGTTCCTGTTAATTACTATGTTAGAGAAAGCGGTGAAATCTTGGACCAAGAAGGAAATATAATAGATGAAGTAAATTTTTTAAAAAAAAATAAAGATTCAAATAGAAGGGTTTTATCTTATAAAAAATAAAGTATGGAAATTATCGACCAATTGTTTGAAACAAATTTCTCAAAAATTGAAAATAAAAATCAAATTGTTTTGGTCCATACGTCAAGAAATTTGTTAGACTATGTTGTTTCTTTAAAAACAAGATATAATGGAAAACCACAAAAATTACCACACTACATTGTAGGACAGGATGGAAAAGTTATACAAACTTTAGAAGATAAAACTAATTCTAATTATTTTAATAATATCACAATAAATTACAAATCCATAGTAATTTCTTTAGAAAATTTTGGTTGGTTAGAAAAACAACCTTTAAAAAATCAACACATAAACTGGATCGGCAATATTTATAAGAAAAAAGTTGTAGAAAAGAAGTGGAGAGATTATTTTTTTTGGCACCCATATACAGAAATTCAGTTGAAAAATACAGCTAAACTTTGTATCGAGTTGTCAAAAAAACATAATATAAACTTGAAATGTATAGGACATAATACCAAAGTAAAAGGATCGGAAACTTACTTGGGTATTATAACAAGATCCAACTTTGATGAATACGCCACAGACGTAAGTCCGGCATTTGATTTTGAAAGATTTAATAATTTGTTAAAAAATGAATAATTACGATGAAATAAAAAAATTGATTGAAGCATCAAGAAAAGTTCTTAATGCCAACATCAACGAAAGTTCCAAAAGTGAAATCAGAAAACAATATGGTCTAATTTTAGAACAAGAAGAAGAGGTTGATTTAACCATCGATACAAAAAAAGACCCCGAAAAAAGTTCAGAATCAAAAGACTCTGACGATATTGGAACACCAAGAGACAAACAAAAGGCGTTTAGAATACAAGGAAACATCATCGTATTACACGGGAAAACAAAGGCCGATACCCAATTAACAACAGACGAAAAAACTGCTTTTGTTGAAAGTGTTGATGAGTTTAGAAATCAAGTTGCAGAGTTGGTTGATTTTGGCAAATTAAATGTTTTTCCTGACAATGTTGAATGGAGTGGAAAAATTTTAGAATTAAATTTGGAGTTTTTTTACACAATTAATGAACCTAATGGCATCTATGTTAATGGACAGATGGTTAAAATAGATCAACAATATTTAGAAATGATTGGTAAAATACAATCCTATTACGAAAAATTTAAATCAAAATGGGGTAAAATAGTATCATCAAGACAAGAAGACGTATGAAAGAATTTTTAACACATAATTGGAAAACAATCACTCTTACAATTTTAGGGGTGATTTTTGTGTATTTATTAATTCGTGTTTTTACACCAATACCCAATCATAGTGAATTGAATAAATATAAACTAGAACAAATTGATAAAAAAACCGAAGAAATAAAAAAACTTCAAAGTGACCTTAAAGATTCAATAATATCATATAAATTAAAAATAAAAGACATCGACACCAAAATTTCAAACATAAAAGTAGAAAAAAATCAGGTTAATAATTATTATACAATAAAAGAAGAAGAGATTAAAACTGCTGACAAGAAAAAAATTGATAGTTTATTAAGAAAAAAATATAACTTTTGAACATGAAAAAAATATTTACAACTTTGGTAATAATTTTATTTGGGTTAAATGTATTTTCCCAAAAAAACAATAGTTCAAATTCTGACACATCAAAAATGTGTATACCATATTCCGTGGTCCAAAAAATACTTATAGATCTTAACGATTACGATAAGTTAAAAGAATTGTCCCAATTAGATAAAAAAGAAATACTAGAGTTAAACAATAAAATCTTATTTCTTCAAAAAGAAAATAAATCATGGATGTCAGAAGATTCCTTGAACAGAATTATTATTTCAGAAAAAAATGAAAAAATTAAGATTTATGAAAAAGAAAATCTTGATTTAAAAAAGGAAAACAAAAGAATTAAAACCAAAGGTGTTTTATTTAATATAATTTCGGCAGTAATAATTGCTCCATTAACTTACATTGCGGTTTTTAAATAATGGCACTTTCATCAACAGAAAAAAAAGAAATTGAAGTATTGATCAGAAAAGAAATTAAAGATTTTTTTGACTCAAACACATCTAAACAATTTGAAAAAAAATTATTGGATAAAATTTCTCAAGATTTACAAAAAGGTGAATTAAAAAAAGACGTAAAAGATATAGTCATAAAATCTTTTCAAGAATACTTTACTGTTATGTATCAACAGAGAGGATTTTGGGAACAAAAATTTAAAAGTTTATAATGGACTCAAATGTAACAGAAAAATTAAAATCGGCCATGACAAGTGCTTTGGCTGGCGAACCTGAGCTAAGAAGAAATGTGATTAAAAGTATCGAAAAAGCCGAAGTTAAAGAAGAAAGAATAAAAAAATATTTAAACTTCTTAAAAGATAAAAACGACATTATAGAGATTTACCGATTAATAACAAACAAGAAACTTTCAAACAATCAAATAAAGTCAAAAATAAAAAATTATTTAAAAAACCCCGAAGATGTAAAAAAATTTTTACAATCAATTTTAGACGAGAAACCTAACAAAAAAGAAGAAAATACTGAATCAACAGGAGCGGCATCTGCGGGTGGATATTCTATGCCATTATTCTCTACAACAAAAGGAGACATTACAAAAGGTATAAAAACTGTTAGGGAAAGTTTAGATATTGAAGACTCAGAACTTAAAAAGGCTGAAACAAAAGAAGCAACAACATCAGCATCTTCAGGACAATATTCACAACCAGCAATTTGGGCAAAATCGCTCAGTAAAAAAGATTGGAAGGGTGCGACAACAAAGTTCATGCCTGGATCCAAAAGAGTTCAAGTTAAAAAGAAGTGTAAAAAGTTTCCCTACTGTAATCAGGGAGATATAAACGCTTTGAAAATTTTTGAAAGTGAACAAGTCCAAAAAGCGATAGAAAATGTTTCTGTTAAATATAAAATAAACAAAGAATATATTTCTGATCTTGTTTTTGAAGAAATAGTAAAAACGCAAAGATAAAGATATTTATTATAAAACAACTTAAAATGAACAAAGAACAATATATCGTATCAAGATTTAAAAAAATTTTACAAGAAAATATAAAAGAAAAAAGTGAATCAATTTTAAATAAATTGAATTACAAAAAAGAAGTCCCTTTTAACCCTAGTGGTGAAGCATTTGATTATGTCCAAGAAGGGGAGACTTGTGAATGTGGTGGAGAAATGTATGAAGGCGAATGTATGGAGTGTGGATGGAAAGGTAGTGGTGAGGTTATGGAGTTAGGTGGTATGGACGACGGACACCCAAGATTCGGAAATAAAAATTTATCAAAAATGTCTCGAAAAGAAAAGGAAGATCTTATTTCAGATAGAAATTACGAACATTCTTTTGATGATAAATTTAAAAAAATGGAAAACCGTCCAAAAAGAAAATTTGACGATCATGATGATGAGGAGTTTGAATACGAACTTGAAATCGATGAGTCTGAATGTATGGAATGTGGTTCTTCATATGAAATGAAGGAAAAATTATATGGAAAACAATATAAACTTGACAAAAATAAAAATGGTAGATTAGATTCTGAAGATTTTAAAATGTTAAGAAAACATCAAAACGAAGAGGAACAACTTTATGAAATTGAGTTTGAAAAACAAGAAACTGATGAAGGTAACGCATTTACAGGGGCATTAGCAAAAGCAAAAAAACGAGGAGAAGATTCTTTTGAAGTTGATGGAAAAAAATATGAGGTTACTGAAAAGTGGAAAGGAGATGTTGAAGTGGAACATACAGGTGAATATTCTGACATGTCAATTGAAGAATTAAACGCGGCTATTAAAAAACAAAAAGATAAAAACGATAGAACCAAAGAATCAGGAAAAAAAGTTTCACACGCAGATCGAACAAAAATGAGTCAACTTTATTTCGCAAAAAGAGCAAAACAAGGTTGGAAAGGAAAGGGCAAAGCCAAAGTTAATGAAACTATTCTTTTTACTGAAACAGACTTGATTGATCTTATAGAAAAATTGGTTAAAGAAGAAACAAAATTTAAAGTTAAAGAACCAAAAGGTTATAGAGAATACGAAAGAGCACATAAGGCAGATAAAAAAGAAAACGACGATTATTTGAAAAGCGTTGCTAAAAAAATGACTGATTATTTGAAGGGGGCTTCAGATTCTGGATCTAAATACGAAATGAAAGAAACTCAAAAGTTTCCAACTGAAAATGGAGGATTAAAAAAAGGTAATAGAAAAAAATATACACCATCTGATGCGGTTGATGAATACCTTGACGCATTTTCTTATCCTGGTCAAACTAACTTGGTTTACGACGAAATTAAGCCTAACGATGAAAATATTGAAAAATACTTGAAAGGTCACAGAACAACAGGAAATGCTCAAGTTGATGACGATGGAAAGGCATTAGGAAATGTAGTTCCAAGTAAAGTTGGTGAAAAATTCTTTAAAAACTACAAAGACAATTTTTACGGCCAAGAACAAATGAGCGCATCTTATAAAAGACAACCACAACCTGTTGATCAAGCGGGAGAACATACTGAAAGAGGTTCACTAAAGTCAAAAAAAGGAAAAATAACGGCACAATCAATTTTAAATAAAGTTGATGAGTCTGAAGACTTCAAAAAAGTTGAAAAACTTAATGAAGAATTTGATAGAATCAATAGTTTAATGTCTTATAATAGAAAGACTCAATAATTTACATTATTGGGTCTTAACTTATAATTTTTTCATAGTTTTTTACTATGACAAATTTTTTCAACTACATAACAAAAAATATTGATCCTGAACAAGTTGATACTTGGTTTAGGTCAAATAATATAATTCCTGAAAAAATGGAGTTATATTATGATTTTTCATATAGTATTTTTTTGTTAATCAAAACAACATATTTGGGATCGTTAAATAATAAAAACGAAACTAATGTGGAAATGAATGATGATGATAACCAAAGACATTTTGATTGGTGTTGGAAAAAAACAATTGAAAACTTTAAAAAAGAAAATATAATTTTTGCAACAGAAGGGGATCACCACGACTATTTCAAATCCTTGTTTATGGAAATTTATTACAATCAAAATAATGAAGATTTAAAAAAATCAATAGATATATTCTTCAATGATCTATTCAATAGAGAAAAGGCCTTTACCCAAGTTGATTTAGATTTAATTTACAACATATATAAATCATTGGACAAAAATTTAATTAGATAATCTTTACAATTTAAAGATCAAATAGTATTTTATACTAAATAAACTATAATTTTTTAAAAAAAATGGATACATTAGAAAAAATTAAAGAACTTACTGAGCAATTAAGTATTGATGTCACTAAGTTTTATGCAGGAAACAACAGTGCTGGAACAAGAGCAAGAAAAACTTCACAAGACTTGAAAACAATTTTGCAACAATTAAGAACTGAAATTTTAGAAGAAAGAAAAAAATGATTATGATTAGCTTGGATATTTTTTTTAAATTTATTTTTGTTTTATCAATAATATTTGTTTCAAATCAAATATTTAACATTATTAAAAATATATTTAGTGAAGAACCCAGAAAAATCGTTTACGGTTTTTGGGAAAAAATATCCAACTATTTCTTCATTTCTTATCTTATAACGTATTTTATAACAAAAATCCTATAATATGTATAATGAACTAAAAAGTATTTTTGAGTATTTAGTTTCCGTAAGAAAACTTAAAACATATCTATCAATCGATATCGAATTTCCAATTAGTTGGAAAATACCAAAGAAATTTGTCCAAGAAGATAAAATTGTTGAAAATCAAAAAGTAACAGAAAACACTAGATTTTTTTCGTTTGTGTGTGAGTTTGATGAAAAAGTTTTAAATACTACGGTTGATAATATTAAAAACATCATTCATTACAATAAAGAAATTGAGATGAAAGAAAGATTATTAAAACAAAAAATTGACGAACTCAAAAAAATATTTGAAAAAGAAAATCTTGAAAATTTACAATTATTAAAATTTGATATTTTAGAACAAGAAGAAAAATTGGAACATGGAGAAGAAATCGTTGACACGAGAGGAGCAATCGATTAATTGGCTTAAAAGTGAGATTGAAAAAGATAAAATTGAACTTGAAATCGAAAAGAAAAAATTAATTGAGTCAATTAAGAATCTTAAAAAAGAAAACATATTTAAACAAAAAGAAAGATTGACTTTATGGATGAGAATAAAAAAAGTGATGATGGGGTCTTAGCAAATTTGGCACTTATTACAGATGGACTACAAAACATTTTCCCTGATGGTAAAATTATATGTCTTTATGAATTAAACAGTAAGGATTTCAAAAAAGTTCAAAATAACTTCAGAAGAATAGATAACCAGTTCAAAAAATTCTCTGTCGACATATCAGGAGTTGAACATGTTTTTATTGATGAAGAAATCTCAAATGAATTAACAAATGATCTTAAACCACAAATTGAACCTGCTAAAAAACTATCATTCAAAGATAAATTATTATCTTGGTTTAAACGTGGTTGATTTTCTGTAAAGTAATTGTTTATCTATTCCCACCTTTGATAATATTTCATACAAATATTTCTTTTGTTCTTTTGAAGCATCTATAACAAAAATAGAGTCAGTTCTATCCTTTTCAAAAAAGTAATCACTCAAAGATTCCAAAAACCTTTTTGATTCATATTCATTTTTCAAAGAAAATAAATTAACCTTATCGTCATTTTGAACAACAATTTTGTTATTTAATCTCGATACTAATTTTATTGAACTTTTTGGTAAGTATTTTCTAATAAACTCTTTAATTGTAATTTTTTTGTTTTCAGAAATATCAAAAACCAACTCTTCCACTTTGTAATTTGAAACATTAATTATTTTATATTCAGGATCATCCGTTTCAATTTTAATTTGCCTTCCTAAATTGTCTCTGACATATAAACTATCAAAATTAGAATCTTTTTTTTGAAGTAGACACAACTCAAAATTACAATCGTTTGCGTTTTCCACCTGTTTTTCAAATAAAACATTTTTATTTTCTTCTATTTTTTTGTTGAAAAACTCAGTTGCTCGCTCAATGGTCTTAAACTTATTGATTATTTTTTTTCTTTCCTTATTTTTAAACAATACTACAATATAGTTCATATTAACAATAATAATATTATATCATAATAAATGAATAATGAAAATTTTTATGATGTTTTGGGTTTGGAAGAAACCGCAACACAAGAAGAAATTAAAAAAAAATATAGAAAGTTAGCAAAAGAAAATCATCCCGATGCCGGAGGAAATGAAGATCTTTTTAAAAAAATATCATCTGCTTATGATATACTAGGAGATGAACAAAAAAGACAACAATACGACAATCAAAGAAAAAATCCATTTGGCGGTGGATTTAATATGAATGATATGTTTAATAGTTTTTTTAATCAAAGAACAACAAAACAACAAAGACAGACACACACGTCAAACATTACCGTAAATATTGGAACATTAAACTCCTTCAATGGAGGAAAGCACACCTTGTCTTATAAAAGACAAACTATGTGTCAACCCTGTAATGGTTCAGGTGGGGATAAAAAACCATGTCAGACTTGTGGAGGTTCAGGAAGCGTTGTAAAACAAGTTGGATCAGGAATGTTTGTCCAATTAATACAAATGGGGTGTGATAGTTGTCATGGAACCGGATCAATTTTAATCAACCCTTGTTTTATGTGTGCCGGTGTCGGATCAAAACCCGAAATGAAAGTTTTGGATATTTCATTGCCACATGGAATCGACAACGGACAATTTCTAAGACTTCAAGGGATGGGAGACTATAAACATGGAATTTATGGCGATTTGGTTGTTAGAATTGATCTTAAACCACAAGACGGGTTTAATAAAGTGGATAACCATCTTGTTTATGATGCTTATTTAAACTTGGAAGACTTGAAAGTAGGAAATATTACAATTCCACATCCAGAAGGGACATTAAACATTAAATTACCAAAACATATTGATACATCAAAACCCTTAAGAGTTAAGTCCAAAGGGTTCAAATTAGACACAGTTGGTGACCTAATTGTTAATCAGTTTGTTAAATTTGACAGAGATTAAAAAATATTGATAAAATCTCTAATTGCTGAAATTAATCCATAGATTGCGAAAAAAGTAAAAATGCCACCAAATAATAAAACAAACGTTTGGGTATTTTTAACTTGTCTGCTACTTTCACACGCTTTACATTTAACTTCTGTTGCTTTTTGTTCTTCCATACCTATAATTTAATTAGTATTCAGTTGAAAATAAATAATAAAATTACTATAATTAATTCGTTAGATAACTTACAACCTTTATGGGTTAAAGACAATTTAACTAAATCAAATAAAATTTAAAATAATAATTATGTGCGTAAGTTATATCGGAGGTAAATCAAAAATCGCCCCACAATTAATAATACCTAACATCCCTAAAGACATTGAGACATTTGTAGAACCATTTAGTGGTCAATTTTGGACATTTTTTAAGATGAACTTGGAAGATTACCCAAATTTAAAAACCGTTGTGTATAACGACTTTAACAAGTTGAACTTTAATATGTATCAATGTTTGAAAGATCACCAAAAATTACTTCAAGAGTGTGAAAAATTAGTTGTTCAAAAAAAAGATATACGACCAACAGATCCAATTTGTGAAGAACAATTTATAAGGTTTCAGGCTGAAATATTCGAAGAAAACTTCAGCCCAAAGGCTTATGACTATGAAGTTGCCGCAAAATATATCTATGTTTTAACACAAGTTTTTTCAGGAGCCAATCCTTCAAAATCAAAGTTTATTGATTTAAAAGGTAAATACCATTCTAAATTCACATCTTTCATAAACAAATTAAAAAATGAAAAGTGGCAAAAGATGTTCGAATCTATTACTTTTGTTGAAAATATGGACTTTCAGGAAGTGATAGAAAAATATGATTCACCAAATACATATTTTTATGTTGACCCACCCTATTATGTTGTGGGAGAAGGATCATACTACTCCAATCACGACTTTGATCGTCAAGACCATGAAAGATTGGCAAATGTATTACACGAAGTTAAAGGTAAGTTTTCATTATCCTATTATGACTTTGAACTTCTTCACGAATGGTTCCCCGAAGACCAATACACTTGGGTTAAAAAAGAGTTTGCAAAGGCCGCTTCCGCTAAAAAAGGTGAGAAACAAAACATGGGAGAGGAAATATTGATAATGAACTATTAATTTTTTACTATATACGAATATTTATTATAAAATTATATTATGTCGTTAAGATTTACAAACATTTTAAGAGATTTAATTGTTGAAAGCTCAAGATTTCAAGTATTATTTGATAAGTTCGTAAAACCAAAAGAAAAAGGTCAAAGAGGTATAATGCCTTTCGAAACTTTATTTACAATTATCGCCGCAGATCCGACAACAAAAGTTCCGGACGGAATGGACGTTAATAATGTTAAACCTGAACAAATGGAGAGGGTTAAAATTGGAAAATACGCTCAGTGGTTATTAAAAAACTTTGTTACACCTAAGTTACCAGCAGATCACCCATTAATGATTTCTGATCCACAATCAGGTCAATATAAGGCGGCTTTAAAGTCATTTCAAGACCTTTTCATGGAAGACTTATATAAAGTTACGACAAACCTTCAAAAGTTTGAAAGATTCAAAAATAGATTACCTCAAGAGTTTAGAGATATAAATAAACTAACTCCTGAGACTTTATATGATCAAGTTAAAGATTTCAGTTTAGAAAAAACTAAAGCAACTGCCGCTGAGAAAAAAGAGGCTTCTCAGACATTTGCTCACCCTGGAGCTGACATCGTTTATAGAGGTCAAGATTGGACGGTTGCTAAAATATCAAACACAGGGCCATTAGGAAAAGAAGCGGCATGTTTCTACGGTGGATCTCATAATGAAGCAAGAAGAGGAGAAACCAATTGGTGCACCTCATCACCAGGATATAGTTGGTTTGAAAGATATATCGCTAAAGGACCTTTATATGTTGTAATTCCAAACACACCAACATCTTTTAAATCTTATGGAAAAGAAACTGGTGAAGTTTCAGGACTTCCAGCAAATCGTTATCAGTTCCACTTCCCTGATAATCAATTCATGGATGCTGATGATAGACAAATCAATTTGATTGAATTTTTAAATACAAACGAAGAAGGTCTAAAACAATTCTTCAAACCTGAGTTTATGAAGTCATTAGCAGGTGAGAAAGGTGAAAAAGTGGTTATTGATTATCCAGGTGATTCGGCGTCTAAGTTTATCGCACTTTATGGATTCGATGAGTTTTTTGCGACCTTACCTCAATCTTTACAAAGATTTACCTTTAAAAATTCTTCAAAAGATAAACTATCACTTAATATTCCAAATGACATCGGTAGGTTCAAAAATCTAAGTGCAATTAACTTTGTTGGGTGCGTGGCTTCTTTACCTGAAGCAATTTGTGGTTTACAAAATTTACAATATCTATCATTAGTTAATAATCCTGATTTACAAAAACTACCTGAATGTATTGGTGATATGCCAAACCTTATGGTTTTAAACTTAGGAGGATCTGATCCAAAAAGAGTTCTACCTGATTCTGTTTTCAGAAGAGCTGAAGAAGATGAGGACTTCAACTTATTTACACATAGTTAATATTAAATTAAATAAAAACATAACCCCCCTTCTTTCTTTTGATCGGGGGTTTTTTCTTTTATAAAGTATTTATCTTATATGAAAATCATTGTAACCCAACATCAACTTGATTTAATCAACGAAACTTATAGAAGAGATCGTTTTGATGCTAAGTATGAGGATGAATACCCAAAATATAAGAAGTTGTTTTTAAAGACCATTTCTAAAGATGTTAAAAGTTGGGGTGAGGTTCACAACTCAATATATTTGATGAACGAAAACGGGGAACCTTTATTTGTGTATAGAAAAGAATCAAAATCACTATATTACGATTATTCAATAGATAGAGATATGGAAGATTATATACCTTCTCATATAATGTCAAGACACTTAAAAAACGCAGTTTATGATTACTTCAAAGGACTTTTTCCTGATATTGAAATAAAAGAGGTAAGTGGGGCTAATATTGTATAGTCATGAAAATAATAATTACAGAATCACAGAAAAAAAAACTATTGAATGATTTTATTAAATCACTCGTAGATGATACCTTAGATGAAAATGAACCTTCTTATGTTGATTATTATATTGTTATTTGGGATAAGAGAAATGTTTGGAACATTGATAACGAGCCGTTTATTGAATATGATAAATCTGATGGTAGATTGTGGATATCAAAAAAATATTTAAACAACTTAGAATCTTGGTTCCCAATCAAAAAAGAAAAAGTGTTAGATATGATTAAAAACTCTTTTGAAAATAAATTTAATGTTGATGTAAAATATATCAAAGCGGAATTATGAAAGTAATAATATCTAATAAACAATATAGTCTTATTAAAGAATCTTACCGAAATAAAGGTATTGGTGCGGTTATTAAGTATTGGAAAAAAGAGTTAGAAAAAGGTAACAAAATTAGATTTGATAGAGATGAACTTGAATTTTGGGGTATAACCGAATTTACCGATAAGTTACACGCTCAAACAGAATTTCAAGAATTAGTTGGGGATGAGGCATTTGTTAAAAAATTTATAAATACATTAAAAAACAAGAAATTTTCAACAAAAGATTTTAGTGAAAGATTAGTTGGTGGTTATGATTTTGAGTGGGAAATCACTAATATGGAATATAGAGATTATGATGTTTTTCTATATGGAAAAACTCTACCTGGAGGTTCCGTAACACTTATGGAGGATGGAAGACATCTAACCTTAGATCAAGCTTTGGAGGATGAAGATATAGGTTGGGAAATCCAAGAAGAAGTTAATGATGTTGTTCAAGATTGCATGAATGAAATAATTTTACCTGTTACAGGATATTATGTAACGGTTCCTTTGGTTACTATTTATTAGAAATGAAAATAATAATAACAGAATCACAATTAAAAACTATATCATTTCAAAATGCGGTTGATATGGCTTGGAAAGACATTGCTGATAACATAAAAGAAGAAGATTATTATGATGAAGGTGGATATGGGGATAATTACGAAGCGATTACAAAAATTGATGTGGTAACGGCATACAAGACTGATAATGTTGTTGAGTTAGGAATAATTATTTATATAGATACAATTTTTGACACATTTGATGTTGGTGACTATTTGTGGGACTTAAAATTAAATTTGGAAAACTATTTAGGGAAAAATAATTTCAAATTCAAATTACTTAATGTTATAAACGAAAATCCAAGAACAGATTGGTAATGAAAATAATAATTACAGAAAAACAATATAATAGATTAACCGAAGATAACCTTCGAAAACTTTGCTATACGGTATGGAATAAACAAAAAAAGATGGGTGAAGAACCACATCTTGATGATGTGATATATGACATTACAGACATTAGAAAAAATACAAACGAAGACTTCCAACTTATTAGACCCATTTGGTATGAATACAACGGTGGTTTTAATAACCTATTTAAAAAATTAAAAAATGAAATTGATGATAAAATATATGATCTGAAAAGTAGTTGGGGTAATCTTGATACAAGAATTAAGGTTATTGAAGTAAATCAGTTTGGTAGATTAGGAGAAGATTTTGGAGTTGATATTTTTGTGTATGTTGACGATCAAGGAACAATGAACTTCAACATGTATGAAGAAGGAACTGATAGAGAAATAGAAGTAAATGATACGATTGAAGCTGCTTATTTAGAGGCTCAGGGTAATTATGAGACTGGAGATCTTCTTGCTTATTTAAGAAGTGAGGTTTATGACTTTTTTTACAAAAAGTTAGAAAAATACGGAATACCAATTGATGTGGATCTTGATCTAAAAGAAATTTAAATTTATAATTATTATCACTATGGGACCAATTGAAAAAAAAATTATAGATTTATCAAAAACAGAAGGACTTTCTGAAGAAACAAAGTTGGCTTTAACGATATTAAAAAATCAAGTTAAAGAAGATGAAAAAAGACTTATCAATGAAGCATATACAAAAGGCTTCTATGATAAAGAAATGAATAAAAAACCAACTTGGAACTACTTTGATGCTAAATACAAAAATTATTTTTCAAATTTCACTTTTGGTCAAATAAAATAATTTTCTTATCTTTGTGGTATGGAAGATCTAAACGAACTCGAATTACCCGAAATCAAATTACTTTGCAAACAATACGACATTAGTCCTGTTGGAGATAAAAAGTCTTTAATTAAAAAACTTAAATACTATTTGGATCCGGTTGAAGATGTATTAAATACACACCATGGAAGAAAACTAATTAAAGGACGCAAAATTGTTGGTGTTAAAGTTGATAATCGAGAAAATTTAAATGATGTTTTGAGAAAAAAAGGACAATTTTTGTATTATTCTTTGGGTTATCATTATTATATGGTGCCAGAATAAAAAACCTTGATATTTATTAAAAAAAAAATATCTATGAAAAATAAATTAAACGAGGAATTAAAGGATATTAAATATCTTTTTAATTACAATAGAGGTCGTGTAATTTCTGAACAAGAACAATTTGAATCTGAAGATGTGGATTTTGAAGAAATTGAAATGGATGAAGAGTGGAATGAAGAAGAAGAGGATTTAAATTATCTTAAAGATGAAACTTTTGAAAACAGAGAAATTGAAACACCTGTTAGACCGGGAATTAAAACACCAACAAAACCAAATAAACCCGGAACTCCATATAGACCAAAACCAGGACCAAAGAAAAACCCCAAGGCAAGAAAAGAAGAAATGCCAGATTGGTTAACTTTTGATAAACTTGGAATTAATATAAGATAAAATGAAAAATATTAAAAAAAGATTATATACCGAAGGTATTACCAAAAAAGAGTTACTAAGACTTATGGAAGCCCCAATCGACTACGAAGGACCTGAAAGAATGGCAGGGGATATCGAAAGAAAAATCACAGGAAAACAAACACCATATCATAAATTTCCTGCAATGCCAGAAATGGACCAAGATTTTATCGAGTTAATATCTTCTAAAAGATTCAAGGATTCGGTTGAAAAAGTTAGAATGGCAATGGGAGATACAAGAACTATCCAAGGACCAAACGCTCTAATGCAACTTATGATGTCCGTTGGACAAGCACTTCAAAGAGTAATTATGATTCAATCTCAAAATAAAGAAGAACTTGAAAACTTAGCAGTAGAATTGGTCAAAAACGAATTAGGTATTCCTGAAGGAGCAATGCAATTTGACGCAAAACTTGTTATGCAACCCATGAGCGCAGCGGAAGGAATGCAAAGCGAATCTGAAATGCCAAGTGAAGAAGAAGTGGAAGAACTAATGGGAGACATGGAAAACTTTAATTTAGAAAGAGAAAAAAGAAGATTCATTAATTCCTTAATTCAAGGAGCGGCATTTAAAGGTGGTCATATGTATAATCTTGTAAGAGATGAAATTAATGATATCAATCCACAATTAATGAATCTATACGCTGTAACTCAGTCTCTTATGGAACACGCTTATTGGTTGTTTCCTGACATGGAAGGAATGGCCGGAGGTGGTGGTGGTCAAATGGGACAATCAGAAGTTGATGAAGAAACTGATCCACCAACAGTAAAGGCAAGAGCAGTAACATTTCCATTACTTGTTCATGAACTTGTTAAAGGTGTTTATGAAATATTTGGAACACACGGTCTTCCTGATGATCCAAGACAACAAGAAATGATATTGAAAGCTGAAGACACACTTCCTGCTGAAATTTGGGATTCAAGACTTGGTCCGATATTTTGGGAAAAGTTTTTAGCAACATATCCACTTGAGTTATTTGATGAAGATAAAAAACATATCCAACATTATCTTTTCATGAGATTTTCCGCCCTTGATGCTGAAGAATTTATGAGAGTTGCCAAAATGATTCTTAAAGGTGATCCACAAGGAGAAAGATTTATTCAAGAAATGGTTGATGATATTGTAAAAGAACTTAAAGAACAAGATTATAAAGAAGCGATGGGTTATGATGATGACGAAGATGAGGACTATGGTGATGTTGATTTGAGTGATTTGGATATTTAATTTTTGATTTAATTTAATAAAAACCTTATTTTTATATCATGGGAAACATAGACTGCGAAATATACATTAGCCAACTCGTTACTTTTTTTGAAAATAATCCAAATGATCTCATGACATTAATTGGGGACGTTCAAAAAAAACAATTTTTTGACAAACTGAGAGAACAATGTGAAAAAAACTCAAAAAATGGAGGTGATCACATTATATCAAGAGATCAAATGATTGAAATTGTTTTAAGTTTAAAAATCCCTGAAATAACGGAAGAAAGTGTTGAATCTTATATTCAGATCACAAAATGGGGCGATATTAATTTAAATTGATTGTTAGAATACAATTAATTTAACCACAGTCAGAAAACTGTGGTTTTTTTTTTATAAAAAAGTTTGGTATTTATTAAAACTTATTTATCTTTGTAATGTGATTAACAAAAAGCGAAATGAAAACAATAGAACTTACTATGAAAGAAATATGGGCGGCTACTAGACCTTCAGTTCAGAAGAGTAAAAAATCGTATTCAAGAAAACAAAAACACAAAAACAAAGAAAATAATTAAAACTATGATATATACACCAGAATTAATCAAATCAATTGCTCCAGCAGTATTCGCAACATCTCCATCATTAAAAATGACAAACAAGTATGAGTTTGTCCCAACACACGAGGTTATGGAAATGTTTGATCGTGAAGGTTGGCAACTTTCATCTGTAAAACAAACAGGTAGAGGAATTCATAACGTTCATGAATTAAAATATCGTAACGGACAACTACCCAAAGTTGGTGATACGGTTGTTGAGGCAATTATTCGTAACTCTCACGATGGATCAGCAACATTTTCGATGGGAGCAGGACTTTTCAGACTAGTATGCTCCAACGGACTCACAGTTCCCACATCAGTTGTTGAACGTTTTTCAATTCGTCACAATCATTTTTCTTTAGATGAGGTTAAAGGATTAGCAGAAGACTTCTCTAAAAAACTTCCAAAAATTGAGGCTTCTGTTTCTCGAATGATGGAAAAAGAATTAAACGAAAAAGAAAAACTTCGTTTGATCAAAAAGGCGGTTGAGATTCGATGGGCTTTGGGTAGTGCGCCTTCAGCACTTGACATTTCAGAACTTTTAACACCATTTCGACCTGAAGATGAAGGAAGTGATCTTTGGACCGTATTTAACGTAATTCAAGAGAAAATGACAAGAGGTGGATTTTCCTATCAAACACCAAAAGGTCGAACAACTAAACTACGAGGAATTAAAAGCATTCAAGCATCACATAATCTAAATACCAAACTTTGGGAAGCCGCTGAAGAATTGGTCTTAAACTAAAAAACGGGGGTCACTGACCCCCATTTTGAATTATGGAAAAACCAAAAATATTTAAACACGAAGAAAGATTTTTGAACTTTATAACTGATCAAAGTAATGAATTATTTTCAATTTTTGAATTAGCAGATGGACACCAATTATCACCTGAAATTTTAATTGATAAGAATAAATTTGTTCAATACCTAATGGAAGGAGTCCAATACTCTAATGGAATATCTTATTCAGACTCAATTTTTTTATTCGATGAAAATGTTTATATATATTTATCTAAAAGCGATCCAATTGTCTCTTCATTTTCTTGTAAGATTTATTATCCTATAAGAAAGAAAAAAGACGTTGAGTTTTTTATATTAAGTTTGAAAAAACTAAAAAAAGATTAAAATAAATATTTATAAAATAATTTATGGATAAAATAGCGGTAGTTTTTACAATGAAAAGTTGTCCTCATTGTCATACTTTTAAAAACATGTTAACAGAATCAGAAATAGACTTTATTGACAGAGATATTGAAGAGTATGAAGAAGAGTATGATATGTTTGTTGAAGCAACAGGAAATGATTTTGTTCCTGCATTTATGTTAATTGAAAATCCTGAAAGTGAAACTCCCATAACTGGTTTATACGCTCCTGACAGGGATTTTGAGGATGTAAAACATGGAGTAAAAATAATAAAAGAGTTTTACAAAAGATAAATAAAAAACCCCACCTTAAAAATGGGGTTTATTTTTATACTAAAATTACATCTTCTAACCTGTCTTGAATTAAATAAGGTTTATTTAATGTTTGATCTAAAATATCATCCATAAATGAATATTCACTAAGACGGTTATTGAATTCTGTCAAATCCATATCAAAACAATCTAAAATCAAACTTTTAATTTTTTTAGAGTCAATTATGGAATTACATGAAACTTTAATTTTATAATCTTCATCTTCATTTTGTTCGGTGGTGTAATAAAAATAAGTTTGATCAGTGCCAAGTAAGGAATACATATGGTTAAATATATAATTTGTATAATAAAAAATTGATCTACCGCAACTTAAACTATGTCCGTAAGGAAATTCCGAACTACAATTTAATTCAGAAATCGGTTCTTGTTCAATAGTATAAAGTTCTTTAGAAACAAAAATCCATTTGTTATCAAAATCAGAAATTTCTTGATCATACTTTATTACATCAATTATGTTTATTTCTTTAATACCTAAATAACTTAAAAGATCATCAAACCAATTTGAAAACTCATATTTAATTTCATTAAGGTCCATAATTTCTTTACTTGTTGTTTGACCATTTACAACAACAAAAGATTCATAATCAGTTATTTGAATAATTGTATTTTCTTTTTTGTCGAATTTTGACAGGATGTAGTCTGCAAATAGGTTTACAAAATACCGTCTTGTGTTTTTTTCTAATTTTCTCATATGTTTAATTTTTATAATTAATATGAGAATTAAATGAAACTATAAATAGTTAAATATAATCTTCAAACATTTCGTTAATGTATCTTCTTGTTCTGTCCCAATCAGGATAATCAGGTATTCTAATATCAATACATTCTAATTCACCATTATAAATCATACTATTAATAAGTGTTGTATATCCACCAAAATATTCTAAAAAAGAGTCAGAATATGTTGCAACCTTATTATTTTCTAAAAATGTTGTTATATTCCCAATAAAATCTCTGATTTTAATATATTGGTCGTATTTGGTTTTTTCACCGACCTTTCTTGGAACTTCATCAATACGACCCTCAAAGTATTCCTCCAAACCATTATAAACGGAATCATAAACCTCATCTTCGTATGCTGTATTTTCAGCGCTGTAATAGACACTTCTCAACTCAGAACCTAAATCTTCCAAATCATTTTTAAAAAGTTCGTTTGATGCGTCACTATCTTTTAATAGGTCGTTTAAATCTTCAGGTCTTATTCTAAAATAACCTTCAGTTTCTTGTATTTCAGATAAGTGTTCAAAAAAGTCCGAATCATAATCCTCTAAAGATAATTCTTGATTTCCTATTTTTTTATAAATAACATCTTTAAGATGTGTAATATTAGAATCATTTAAAACATCTACTGTATCGTATGGTGTCATACTAGAATCATAATACCAATCGTGACCTAAACCTTCATCACTTAAAATTAGTTTTGCAACATGTCTAGAGTCACTATCACCTCTTCTACTACCACTACAAAAATATTCACTTAACTCTTCTCTATCTCTTAATCTTAGATAAAAACCACCATTTCTAATTTCAACATCAGTTATTAGATTTTTAATTATAAAATAAACTGTATCTTCGTAGTTGTCTTCTAAATTTCTTAGAAGTAATAAATTTTTAAGTTCTTCAGGTGAATCATCATAACTAAGATTTGTTAAAACACCATTTTCATCTAAAAAGTTAAATAGTTCATCATCCCAATCACGATGGTCTATTTGACCTAAATCAATTTCATCTAAAAGACCATATTTTTTAACAAACTTAAAAAAAGTAATAAGGTCATTAAAATATGGCTCAATTTCATCTTCAAATTCGCCATCATTAAATGAATCAACTAATTGTCTTGCTCTTTCTAAACTCATATTTTATAAATACTTAAACTCTATAGGTTTATCCTTAAATAAAACTTTTGTATCGCTTAAAATTTCATAATTTCCTATTATATTTTTAAATATATATACGTCATCAACATTGTGAGAAGCAAATATAAAATAATCTACAGGTTTTTCATTCAAACCAACTATATTATATGAAGTAATCAAATAACCATCTTTTGTTTTTTCAAAGTTTGATAAAGGTTTTACTTGAAAATCGGCCTCATTATTTGTTTTTTTATTTTTCATTTTGATGTCAATACCTTTTCTGTCATTTGTAGAACCTGGTAAAGACCTTTTCAAAAGTTCCCAATCAGGAAGTTCTTTTAAAACTTTTGACAAATATTCGTGAGCCTTTCTTTCATTTAGCTCTCCGTTATAAAGAGAGGTTGCATTCAAATCTACCAAATTTTTAAGTATAGGACCTTCTTTGAAAATTTTATTTCTATTTCTTGACATCCATAAAATAAAATCTTTAATACTTTCTTCATTTTTCAATTCATTAGAAGTCTCAGCTCTCCATAGATTTACTAAATATTTTCTTACTTGTGGATTTGTGTCAAAATAATTTATTATTGACCAATCACCACCTTCTTTTTCATAGTCATCAAGTCCTTTTTGTTTCATTAAATCATAGACAGTGTATAAATTTACAAATCCACCACGACCTCTTGTTCCTTTACCCTTTTGATTTGACCAATTTGTATTTCCGTATATATCCTTTAATATAAAAAAAACTTTTTCTTTAAACGCTTTACTAAATTCAGGACTATTAATTGTAATTTTGTTTTGGTCCTTTTCGCCAAAATCTAAATCTAAATAGAGTTGTTCGCCCTCAAGTAGATTCATTAATTTTTTTATTCTTCTTATATCTTCGTGAAGGGAGTTCATTTCAATGATTTAATTTATAAATATCAAATAAAAAAAAAGGTGTCCAATAAGAACACCTATAATTCTAATAATTTAGAAATATTATCTTCTATAATATTTGCTAATAATTTTTTTTACCGACTCTTGAACATTAGAGTTATTTTGAGCGGTGTTTGACCCTTGTTGAGCTTGCTGACCTTGTTGAGTAGTCTGTTGCCCTTGTTGTCCTTGTTGTTTTTGCTTGCATCCACACCCCATGTTAAATGTTTTTTATTAGTTTATTTATTTATAAATAGTTTGTAAAACAACTTTAACTTAAAAAAAATAAAAATCAATTATATTTTTTTCTTATATTTATAAAATATGAAAAATTTTATAAAAAATTTCTTGTTGGAACAAGATGACAATCTTGTAACATTGACTCCTGAACAATATTTAGAAACATTAGAAGATGTTGGAGGAATAGCAGAAAGAATTTCAAAACTTAAACCATATCGTGGTAAAGGTATTGTAATTAACGGTGATTTAGATCTTAGAAACTTCAAAAATGTTGGACCACTTACAGGTATTGTAAGAGTTATGGGAAGATTAGATATTTCTGGAACCAACGTCCCACATCTTAATGGTATTACTGTTGATCGATACATTAGTGATTGGGGATCAACAATGAATACAATAAAGCTAAAAAAACAACGAGAATCTAAAATTTCAGAACTTGATGAATATAGAAAAGATGATGAATGGAATGTTGAAAACGGTGATGATGAATCTGAAAGAACAGAAGCATTATACGAATTTTTAGTAGAAGAAGGAGTCCCAACTTTATACGAAGATGAAAATGGTGAAGAAATAGAAGAAGATAAGTATTTTATTTATCCTAGTGGTCGTGGAAACTACGGTGGAAAACAATACGAATGGTTAGGTGATGATACTTTACAACCAGACACATATGATGTTTATACTCAAGATGAGTTAGATAGTGCCGCTAGAGAATATGTTGAAAGTATAGTAGATGACTTAGGTTATGAGGCATTTATGAGTTGGGTGTGGGATCAAGCAATTGATAGAGAACAGTGGAATAGTTGGTTAGAAAGTTTTTATGAAGATATTATTAGAGACGATCCCGAAAGTTATGATATACCACTTCAACTATCTGTAAATCAACAACATCAAGTGGATCAATTAACAAAAACTATAGAAAACTTAAATAATAAACTAAAAAATCAAGAATTGTCTGACGAAGAATACGAAAACATTGAAAAAAAAATAGAAACGTTAGAAGAAACAATAGAAGAAATCAAAGAAGATCCACAAGGTGGTTATGATGAAGATATGATTGAACAAGAAGTTGCCGATAGAGTCAATGAATATGTTGATGACATAGATGATTTTATTAAAAACTACGGTTATGAAAAAAATTTCATAATGGATTTTGTTGATTTAGATGAGGTTACAGATATTGTCGTAAATAGTGATGGTTATGGTCATTTACTAAACTCTTATGATGGAGAAATGTTTGAAACACAGGTAAATGGTGATTGGTATTTTGTAATGAGATCAAGTTAAATATTTATTTGTTCATCTTTTTGTATTACTTTTTAACACAGAGATGGCAAGAAGAAAAAAAATAGAATTTTTATTAAATACTGATTGGATGTTTGAAAAACCAATTGATCAAGAGTATAAAGAATACAAATTACTTTCCTATTTTCAAAAGATGGGAGAAAAACTTGACAATTTAGAGTTATATCCAGGATTTATTGAATTGTCATTACACTTGATGAATGTTCAAGCTCTTATGAGAGACCATAAAATTCTTTACACCGATAAAAAATTAAACAATATAGATGATGAAATAATGGTTAAGGATCTTAAATTTAAAGACATCCCAACCATGACAAAAGAAGAAACTGAAGAGTTTCAAAAAATACTCAAATATTCTGCACCAAGAATTTTAGAGTATTTTAATATTGCAAAATCTGTATGGACAATTGTTTATGATTCTTTGGATATGAAAATCAAAAGAAATAAAAAAAACATTACAAATTCTAAAGGTTTTTTTTATTTTATTGACAAGGATAAAAAATATTATGTTTGGGAATATGCAATTAAAAAAGAAACAAAATATAACCCACAAGAGATGACAAATATAAAACTAATTTACGAAGATCAGTTGAATGATTTGACATTACCAAAAATTATAAATAATTTTTCTACTCTCAATAGTGAAGATAAAAAAACAACTCCAGTATTTCATATGATAAGTTCAGGTGAGTTTCCAATAAAAGAAACATTACTTCCAATGTTTAAAAGAAGAATTGCTGGATTTATTTTACAAACAAAAAAATTTGAAAATATAAACGAAAATTATTAAAAGTTATGAAAATTATATTAGAGTATGTATGGTTAGATGGATATAAACCAGAACCAAATTTAAGAAGCAAAGTTAAAGTTGTTGATTATGATTCAGTAGCTACCGCTTTTTTAGATGGCAATTTTCCAACTTGGAACTTCGATGGTTCATCTACATCGCAAGCAGAAACAGGAAATTCAGATCGAATGTTAAAACCAGTAAGACATTATATTAGAAATATGCAATCAACAATTTATGTCTTATGCGAAGTTTTAAATCCTGATGGAACACCACACGAATCTAATAAAAGAGCTAAAGTCGCTGAAGGATATGAAGATCTTTGGTTTGGTTTTGAACAAGAATATTTTATTCGAGAAGAAGTTAATGGAAACATTTTAGGTCATAAAAGAAATATTTTAAAAGGTCAGGGTGAATATTATTGTGGGGTTGGACATAACGTAATTGGTCGTGACTTTGTTGATGAACATTTGAATATGTGTTTAGATTACGGAATCAACATTACAGGTATAAACGCAGAAGTTGCTTTAGGTCAGTGGGAGTATCAAGTATTTTCACAAGGTAAATTACAAGCAGGAGATGATCTTTGGATGACAAGATATTTTCTATTAAAAACTTCAGAAAAATATGGATATCACATTGAATTACACCCCAAACCAATCACACACGGAGAGTGGAACGGATCAGGACTTCACACAAACTTTTCAACCGATTTAATGAGAAACCAAAAAAACAATACAAGTTTTACTGAAAGAGAAGAATACTTTAAATCTTTATTTTCAAGTTTTGAATCAAGACATTATGAACATATTAAAAATTATGGATCACAAAACGATTTAAGACTAACAGGACAATTTGAAACACAATCTATTGATAAGTTTAGTTGGGGTGTATCAGATAGAGGGGCATCGATTAGAGTTCCACAATCTACGGCAGAAGATTGGACAGGTTATTTAGAAGATAGAAGACCAGGATCAAACGCAGACCCTTATAAAATTATAAATCAAATTGTTCTTTCATTAAAAAATGCTGAAGCAATTAATGAAATGAAGTATAAAATTAATTATAAAGTTGATGTAAATGATTTAGATAAAAAATATGGAACATTAACAAGTAATGAACTATTAAATGAATATCAAAATGATGAAGATTATTTGATAGATTCAGAAACCATGAAAGGATCAAATATACCAACTGAAGAAATTAAATTTGATTTAAATGGAAAACAATAAAGAACAAGTAAATCACCCACAACATTATGGCGGAGAAGATAACACTTACGAAGCCATTAAAGTGATCGATGCTTGGGATCTAGGGTTTAGTTTAGGAAATACAATAAAATATATAAGTCGTGCAGGAAAAAAAGGAAAAAACAAAGAATTGGAAGATTTATCCAAAGCAAAATGGTATCTCGAACACCACATCGAACAACTCAAACAAAAAATCAACAATGAACAAGGAAATTAGTGTTTTAGACGCACTAACCACACCAAATGAATTAATTCGTGAAACTTTGATTAATTTTACATGGGGATTTTTAGGAAACTCTATCGTTGTTTTTGCTTCAAAAGAACTGGACTTATTAGTTTTGATTAACTATATTGTCTATTACATTTTAATTTCTTATATTGTTAATAGAAAAAAATACGACACAATACTTGGAAAATTTATTGTTCTTCCTGGATCAGCAGCCGCAGGTGCCTTTACAGGATATAAAGTCGCACAATTATTAACAACAATTATTTAAAAAATGATAGAAACAAATAAAATTATAAACGGAGATTGTATTGAGGTGATGAAAACATTACCTGAAGGGTGTGTTGATTTAGTTGTGACAAGTCCTCCTTATGGAGTTGGAATCGATTACGATGTTCACCAAGATGACGTTGAATTTGATCAATATATTGAATTTGCTAAGTCTTGGTTGTCTGAGGTGTATAGAGTGTTAAAAGATGATGGACGAATCGCTTTAAACATACCTTATGAAATTAACAGACAAAAAAAAGGGGGTCGTATTTTCTTTGTTTCTGAAATGTGGCAAATCATGAAAGAAATTGGATTTGGGTTTTTTGGTATTGTAGATCTTGAAGAACAATCACCACATAGGAGTAAAACTACAGCTTGGGGATCTTGGATGAGTCCTAGTTCGCCATACATTTATAACCCGAAGGAATGTGTAATTTTGGCATACAAAAACAAACACATCAAAAAAGTCAAAGGACAACCTGAATGGACTGGTGAATTAACTGAAATTGAAAATGAGGATGGAACTAAAAGAAACAAAATGGTTTATAGTGAATCTGACAAAAAAGAATTCATGGAACTTGTTTTTGGTCAGTGGAATTACTTTGCAGATACTAAATCACTCACCAAAGCGACTTTCTCGCTTGACATACCGACCAAAGCAATTAAAATATTGTCCTACAAAAACGATATAATTCTTGATCCTTTCGCTGGTAGCGGGACCACTTTAGTCGCCGCAGAAATATTGAACCGCAGATGGTTAGGAATTGAACTATCAGAAAATTATTGTGAAATCGCGAGAAAAAGAGTCCAGCATTTTGTAGATGAAAAAACTAAGGTAAAGATTGAAGATTTAAATTAATTCAACAAAATCACCCTCTTCTATTTTATATTTTTTACAATCACCGCCACGTAATTCTAAAATCATATCGCCATCTCCCATATAATGCTCACAGGTATCTGAAAAACATGGTTTACAATTATGATGAATTTTAGAAATTACATTGTCTTCCATAAAAATTATATCCAAAGAAATTACACAATTTTTCATCCAAAATGAATGTGGTTCGTTTTTCATAAAAAACAACATACCATCAAAAGATTTGTCAAATTTTTTTCCCATCATACCTTTTTGAGTATCTTTGGAAGTTAATACACATTTAACATCGAAAAGATTATTATTAATTTTAACCTTCATATTTATAAATACTATGATTGAATTTAAAAAATGGTCTGGAGTTATATTAAAACATAAAGACGAAGTATTACTTTGTAAAAGAGCACCCGACAAATCATTACCAAACATTTGGTCCATTCCATCAGGAAAAATAGAAAGTGGTGAGTCACCAGGAGTTGCGGCATTACGGGAGTTTTATGAAGAAACAAATTTAAAACTAAATAAAAATTTAGATTTTGTTGGTTTTTTAAACAAGTATAAAAAAAACAAAACAAAAAAAGGACACATGTTTGTTTTTTTATTTGATTCTGACAAAAAACTTGAACCAGATCTTAAAGAAGCAAAAGATGGTTGGGAACATACGTCTTGTAAATATTTTAAACAAGATGAAATACCAAAACAAAAAGGTAATGAAGAACTTTTGGAAATTTTAAATAAAATTTTCTAAAACTTTTTTTATTTGAAAGTTTTTATTATATTTGTAGAAATAAACAACAATGATTAAATCAACATTCAACCACAAGATTACAATAATGAACGAAAAGTTCGGAAATTTATTAACCGAATCGTTTGTTGATCCAACGCAATTCAAAATCTTTTTAAAAATGGTCGATGGGGCCTTGAACCTTAATGAGGATCTATCTTATTATGATGGAAACACTTTTTTGGTTCATATCCCTTTCAAAATCTTAAAAGATTCGGTAATTTTAACAAACGTTGTTGAGGTTACTTTAAGTGAACAAATTAGAAATAAAATTGAAACATTAGTATAACATGAAAAAAGCGGCATTTCTTTTATTATTGATTTTGGCAATAACTTCTTGTGTGAAACAAGATATTAAACCACAACAACCATTGGCACCACAACCTATTATCACAGACACAACCACTGTTGATTCAACAATTAGTTTAAAAAACACCACTTGGGTCATAACAAAAATATTAAATACAAGTTTCAATCAAGAAACAAGATCAGACACACTTGTTTTTGTTTCAAAAACTGTTTATTCTTTTAATGGTGTTCAGTCAACATATAATTTATATCCAAACGTTTTTGGTTATTCATTAACATTAAACAACACACCTTGGGGTCATATTAGTGGAACTATTTATGATTACAATTTAATTCAAGGTTTAATAGAAAATTGTCAATTCAAAAACTATTTTACAGGACAAAATAGTGTTAAAATTTGGATGGTAAAACAATAGTTTCTTTGTTATCTTTAAAACAAAGTGGTGGAGAGAAAGATGACACATTCGGTGTCGACCAAAAAAAGGTGGAGATTACTTCACCTTTTTTTATTTTTATAGTATTTATATTAAAAATATAATTTCATGAGAAACAATTTTATACTAACAGAAGAAGAATCAAAAAGAATTTTGTCTCTTCATAATAAAGAATTTTTCTTAAACGAGAAAAAAAATAACAACAATCTAAACGAACAAATTTCATCAGGTGTTGTAGGAAGTGCTGCTTTAGGATTCAAGTTATATGGTATTCCAGGAGCGGTGATAGGAGCTTCTTTAGGATTATTGGGTCAATCATATGGTTCAAGCGAAGGTGTTAAAAAAATTTTCCAAGCTTGTAAAGCTCAAGGTGTTGGTCCACAAACTTTAAATGGAAACGTATTGGATAAACTTGTAAAAATAATATGGGATGCTGGAGGTGTTGGTGGATATAACACAAATGAAGAAGCAATTAAGAAAGCCCTTAAATCAATTCCAACTATACCTGATTTATGTGCCCTTTCAACAAGATTTGCTGAAAATCATCCAGGTAGAAAATTGTTTGATTTTTTAGACCTAAATTTTGATGATGATGAACAATGGAACGAATTTGTGTATCAACCATTACTTACTGCTGTTAGAAAATCAAGAGAGTTGGCAAAAGTCGCGGCAAAAACACCAAAAACACAACAAGTAAATCAAGTAAATCAAGTAAATCAAGTAAAAAAAACAACTACTTCTAAAAAAGGTGGTAGTAAATCAACAAGATATACCTTTGATTTTAATACAATTATGAAAGAAATTGAATCTAAGTGTAAGACTGTTGGTTCATCTCAACAAACAACAACACCAGCAGGAACTTCAACAGGAGCACCAACACCCGAAGTTGGCCCAGCAATAACTAAAGATGCATATCAAACATTCATCGCTTAATAAAAAAAATAAACATGAGTAAAATTAAACTAACCGAAGACCAATATAAAAGATTAAAAAATAATTTAATCGAAAGTTCAATTTTAAATGAACAAACTTCAGATCAAGTTATGCAAGTTCAAAAAAAATTAAATTCTTGTTTCAATGCTGGATTAACTGAAGATGGTATTGCTGGAGAAAACACAAAAAAGGCAATCGAAAAATACACATCTTACAGATTCTAATTTTTTTTAAAAAATAAAAAAAAGATTTCAAATAAGTCAAGAGGAAAAAAATAGAATTTTAAATCTTCACGAATCAAGAAAAATTAAAGAATGGAACTTGATAACTGAACAAGTAACAGGAAATCCCCAACCACCTGTTGTTGGTGCAACTCCGCCCGCAACATCAGTTACAAACATACCTATTCAAACAACAACTGTCATAATAATTTAAGACAAATGATTTAAACCTTTTACGTAGTTTAAGGTTTATGTTTTTTTATTTGTTATATTTATTAATATGGGAAATATTATCATCACCAAAAATCAATTAAAACTAATTACTGAAGCTTTAGGAGTTCCAGATAACATCTTAAATGCTGCTGATAAATTATATGACCTTGTTTTAAAAAAATTAAAATCAATTAAAACAAAAGAAGACGAGTATAATTTTGATGGTAGATTTATTTTTGTAATAGGAGACAATAAAAAAGTTTTTTTAAATTCTTATACTTTAAAAATTGTTACAGAAGAAATTTCTAATGAAGAAGGTGTTTTAGATATAACGTCGATGGCTATGGGTGGAAGATTTGCGTTTAATCGAGATAAATTTTTAAAAGAAATAGAACCATCAGGCACTTTAGATTTAACAATAACTTTTGCTGTTGGTGAAAATTGGGAACCTCATCAATTATATGAAAAATTAGAAGAAGAACGAGACGAACAAGTAGCATCTTTGGCTCATGAATTAAAACATAAATACGATAAACAAGTTAATATATTTAGTAAAGTTGGACCTGACGCCAAATATCAAGCAACACAACAAAGAGGAACTTTTGCAATACCTGTTATTGATAACGTCTTTTACAGGTATATGTATTTTATTCATGGAATTGAAAATTTGGTTAGACCAACTGAAGTTGCATATTCTTTGAAAAGAAAAAAAATAACTAAATCACAATTCAAGGACTTTATTGAAAATAACAGAGTTTATAAAGAATTATTAGAAATAAGAAATTTTACTTTTGAAGATTTTATTTCAAATCTAAAAGAACAAGAAGAAAGAATGGACAAACTTATAGAACATATTGGTGAAGACCCTTCTGATATGACAATTAAAGAAAAAATTGACAAAGTTTTAGAAATTGTTTATATTGATTTAGTAAATAACAGACTGGAAATGTTTTTTAGAATGACTGAACACGGAATGGATGATATGTTAAAATTTGGTGCTCAAATTGGGTTATTACCAAATGAATTACAAGGGGAAGTTGAAAAGTTGGGTAAAACCAATGAAGTTAGACAAAAATTTTTAAACCAAACTACTAAATACCAAAAAAACCCAACTAAATTTTTTGAAGATGAATTTGAAAAATTTAATTATGTTGCAAATAAAATGATTAAAAAAATTGTCAAGTTATATGATATGGCTGAAGATGATAAAGAAATGACAGAATCAATACAGAATTGGGATCTTCACCAACAAATTATGGAAAAAAAATATGGAAAAAGAAAAATCGAAACTAAATACAAAAATTGGAATTTTAAATAAACTTATCTTAATTACTTCATTATTTTTTGTTTCTTTTATATCAACACCAAATAATTACGAAGGAACCGCATCTTATTACGGACAACATTGGACAGGAAGATTAACTGCTTCAGGTGAAAGATTTCATGCCGATAGTTTAACGGCCGCTCATAAACACTTTAAGTTTGGAACAATTCTAAAAGTTGTAAATCAAAACAACGACTCAGTATGTTATGTTAAAGTTAATGACAGACTACCAAAAAGTTCAAAATTTATTATTGATCTTAGTTATGGAACGGCTAAAAAACTTAATTTTATTAAAAGAGGTGTTACAAAAGTAACCTTAATTCCTGTTGATACTGTAAAAATTAAAAAATAATCAACCAAATAGTTGTTTTGCTCAATTTACGAGTTTTTCTGTTTAAAATTTAAGTGTTTTCGTGTATTTATTAAAAACTCGACCGGCCCATGGTAGATGGGGGTTTCCAGTAAGGATTCTTCAAGTGAGTGTAAAATTAATTTATTAAAAAATTTTATACGCTATGAGAAATGCTTTACTTTATTTGTTTTTGTTTTTATCAAGTTTTTTTTATTCACAATCATGCACCCATACTATTAAACTCACCGATACTTGGGGAGATGGTTGGAATGGAGGTTATGTTTCTGTTTCTGTTAATGGTATTACAGTTCTAACTAACATAACACTTGCTTCAGGTTATGGACCACTAAACTATAATTTCTCAGCATCTTCAGGCTCAACAATTCGTGTTTTTAGAACAATTGCAGGGTCATATCCTTCTGAAATGAGAGTTCAGATAGTAAACAATGTAGGAACTGTCCTGTTAAACACCATTCAACCTGTAATTGGAACGGCAACTTCAGGAGGACAAACTTGTATAGGAAGTTGTGGTGTTGCTACACCAGGATGTACAAATACTAGTTCATACGGATCGGCGGTTGCTCCAAACACACCTACAACTGTTACAATTTCAAGTTGTAACTTTCAAAGTGAATATTCAACCGTATCAGGAGTAGTTGCCGGACAAACGTATCAGTTTGGATATAGTCTGGGTGGTTATATAACTGTTCATACAGGAACATATAACGGACCAATCGTTGCTTATGGAACTGCTCCTCTTAATTGGGCTTCATCCTATACAGGAACCGTTTATGTTCATTACAATACAAATTCTAGTTGTGGAACTGCGTCTTCATGTGGAACATCTACCGTTAGTTGTATAACTTGTTCGGCTCCTTCTGCTCCGGCAAACGACTTGGTTTGTAACGCTTATTCAATATCATGTGGTCAATTACTTTCGGCCACTACTGTAAATGCTACTAATAGCGGAACTGGAGAAAATAATACTTGCAGTGTAACACAAACAATGCCAGGTGTTTGGTTTAAGATTACAGGGACAGGTCAAATTATGACGGCTTATCTTTGTAACACAGTTTGGGATAGCAAAATCTCCGTTTTTAGTGGACCTAACTGCTCATCACTTACGTGTGTTGGAGGAAATGATGATAACGGGCCAAGTTGCCTTTCAACTTCCGCTTCATATCAATGGACATCAGTTCCAGGTCTTACTTATTACATATTGGTTCATGGATATAGCACTAATAGCGCTTTTCAGATTGGTCTTATTTGTACTACCCCACCACCACCAGATCCTACTTCTATTTCTACAACACAATCAACAATATGTAATGGTCAATCTACAACATTAACCGCAAACGGAGCAAGTGGAACTGTATATTGGTATACTGGAGGTTGTGGCACGGCGCAAATCGGAACAGGAAATTCAATTACCGTTTCACCAACTACCAACACAACCTACTATGCAAGAAACTATAATGGAAGTCAATTTAGTACAAATTGTGTATCTACGTCAATTACAGTAAACCAAGTGCCTACTGTCAGTGTCACATCTTTATCAAATACAATTTGTCTTGGATCATCAACTCAACTTAATTGTAATGTTTCAGGTATATCTGTTCCTGCGAATCTGGTGGTAACAATTTCAAGTGGTGGATTTATGGATGAAACAAGTTGGACATTATATAATAGTTTAGGGTCTTTAATTGGTTCAGGAGGAAATTATTCTTTAGGATCTACAAATACCATAACAATTGGATCAACAGCAAATGGACCTTATACATTTTCAATTGAAACTCAAGGAACTTTTAATGACAACACAGCAACTTTTCTAATTACTTGTAATGGAGTGACTATTTCGAGCGGAAGTTTAGGTGGAGGTCAAGTTGTAAATCAATCGGTCAATACTTGTTCTACAACTCCACCAATTACTTACTCATGGACACCATCAGCATCACTTAATAATTCTTCAATTTCAAACCCAACTGCGACTCCAACTACAACAACTACTTATACAGTCATTGCCACTTCAAATGGATGTTCAAGCTCTTCAAGTAGAACAATTACAGTTAACCCATTACCATCAGTTGGTGCCGGACCAAATCAAACAATTTGTTCAGGATCAGGAGTATCTTTAAACGGTTCAGGAGCAACCACTTACTCTTGGAATAACGGAGTAACAAATGGAGTTACTTTTTATCCAAACGGAACACAAACCTATACTGTAACAGGAACAAATTCAAATGGATGTTCCAATACCGCATCAACAACAGTTACAGTAGTTTCAGCACCTGTTGCAAATGCAGGTCAACCGGAGACTGGAGTTTCTACTTGTGGTATCAATCAGGTTCAGTTAGCAGCTAACACGCCACAAGCAGGTCAAACTGGAACTTGGATGGTTTTTAATGGAGTTGGAGGTTCTTTTTCAAACGTAAATTCACCTACATCAACATTTACAGGAAATTACGGACAATCTTATACATTACAATGGACTGTTACTAATGGACAATGCTCAACTTCATATCAAAAATTAGTTACATTTAATCAGCCAAATGCGGCTTCACTTGGAGCAAATATAGGTTCATTTGATTTATTATGGGGAGGTTTAACATCTACAGATTGGGCAACTTCTACAAATTGGTATGAAAAACAACCAGCAGGTCATTTTGTTAGAATGTCAGGAAATGCTCAACCAACAAACTCAAGTCAGGTATTTACATTAAATCAAGCAAACGGTGGTATTTGTATTGGAAATACAAACCCAACTTTAACTACAAGTGGAAACGCTTATGATGTTTTTGTAAATCCAGGAATAACTTTAAATCTTACAAATGATAGTTTACATATATATCATGACATTGTTAATAATGGAACGTTGACCGCTAGTAATGGAACCGTTAGTTTTGTTGGAAGTCAAAATTCATCTTTTATTGGAACAGGAACTTCACAACTTTTAAATATGAAAGTAAATAAAACGGGAGGAGCAACCCTTACCTTAAACCATCCTGTAGTAGTAACAGGAAACTTGAATATGATTCAAGGAAATATTTTTACAACACCAACTAATTTATTAACATTAGGTTCAAGTAGTTCAAATTCTGGAACTTTAACATATAACACAGGAACAATTGTAGGACCATTTAAGAGGTTTTTTAATAACCTACCTACAAACGGTATTGAAGGATTTTTTCCTGTTGGAACATCAACCTATAATAGATATTCAAACATCAATTTTACTTCATCGCCAGGTGTAAATCAATCTTTAACCGTTAGATATAATACAGGAGCTCCTATTGTTAATGGAAGTCCTTTATATAACGGATTACCTTTAACAATTTCAAATTCACTTATTCAAAACTATTCTATTGATGGTTATTGGGAAGTAATTCCAAATGGTGGAAATTATTCATCTAGCATAAACTCAACACCATATAATATTACGTTTTTTGCAAATAACATAACTGGTATGACAACACCACAGATTTGTAGAATTATAAAATCACCAGGGTCAAATCATACTTCTTGGCAATCCTGTGGAACACATGTAACAATTCCTCAAAACGCAAACCCACAATCATTTTTGATATCAAGTAATAACACACAAGGGTTTAGTTGGTTTAATATTGGAACTCCAAACTCACAAGCACTTCCAGTTGAGTTATTATCTTTCAATGGAACTTGTAGTGATAATTTAATTACTTTAAATTGGAAAACAGCAACTGAACATAACTCAGATTATTTTGAAATTCAAAAATCAAGAGATGGAATTAATTGGTCTAAATTGACCACTTTAAATTCAGTTGGCAATTCAAATCAAATAACAGATTATACAACAAAAGATGAAAATGCGATCGATGGAAATAATTATTATAAATTAATTCAATACGACATTGACGGACAATTTAAAGAACATGGTCCGATAAATGTTGTTTGTAATGGAAATTCAAAAGGTTATTTTTCAATATTTCCAAATCCAAGTTCAGGCGATTTTCAAGTTGTATTAAATAATAAACAAATGATTGGTGATGGAACTTTAATAGTTAGAGATTCAAAAGGATCTGAAGTTTTTTCTTTAAATGTAAGTATTATTAAAGGTATTAACCTATTTGATGTGTCAAATATTAAATTACCATCAGGAGTTTATTATGTGTCAGTGTTCTCGACCGAAAACTCAACCGAGACATTGAAACTAATAATTAGATGATTTTAATATTTATAATAGTTCTTACTTCATTTGTTTTAAGATTTTTATTGATCGATATTTATGAATTTTTTTCATATATGTGGAATGAAAATAAAAACCTTACTGTGATAATACTTCTTATTTTATTTTTTCTAATTTTTTATTTTTTTTACAATTTATTTTTTTTAATTCAAATAACTTACGTATATTTGTTTTTATGAAAATGAGTGATTTCGAATTTGCCGAAAAGTTTTTATTATCTTTGAATGTTGGCGAAGGATACAACGATGTAATCGTTACCAAAAAAACAAAAAAAAGAATACACCTGTCTAATGGTAAGATAGTTTCAATTAAGAATGGAGGTAATTTTTTGTATATTCATTCGGCAAAAAACGGAATAGGTCAAATTCTTAGAGATATTGAGGGGTTTTTAATTTATAAAATTCATTGCTAATATGAAAAAACCCTGTAAAGAATGCCCACACTTAATTTCTAATCGTCATAATGATATGATTGTTGATTTTGGTCGTAGGACCAACAAACGTCATAATTGTCATATGACAGAAGGAAAAAAAGATTTGTGGAATGTTAAAAACGAAAAATTAGAATGTTATGGTTCAAAAAATAAAGAAGTTTAGATTACCAAGAAAAACCAAAAAAAGATTAGAAAAAGATTTCTATACTTATCCAAAAGATAATTTAAATTCTTATCTTGTGGCTTGGCCATCTAAATACGAAGAAGATTACGTAGCTTATAAAAAAGGAATATTAACAGGGTTAAAACAAGAATCAAAAAAAAGGTTAAAAGATGAAAAGTAGAGAAGTAATTTACGGAGTTTGTGATAAGACAGGATCGTGCGAGACGTATTTTGGATTCTTCAAAACAAAAGAAGATGCCGAACACGAGGTTGAAGTTCAAGCCAATAGACTAAAAGAAGACTTGGGTTGGATGAATATTGAAATAAAAAAAGATAGAGCCATAGTTGAAGGAAAATTAGTAGTAGTAATTCATCAATTTGTTCTTCGATGATTAAAAAATATTTGATTGTATTTTTTTCTGCTCTAATATTAGAAGTAGGAAGCACATGTTACATATCGGTAGTTAGTGATAAAAATTATCTTGGAATGTTATTTTTTGCACTTATCGGCCCATTTTTATCATTACCTTTTGTAGGATTTATGATTGAGTCAAAAACTTGGAACGAAAGATTAAAATTGGCATCATGTTCAGGACTTGGATATTTGTTTGGGTCCGTTGTTGTTATAATATTTTTAGAATTATTAAAATGAAAAAAGAAACTAAATTTGGAACTTATATAGAAAGAGAAAACGACCCTACAAAATTGACTGGTGATAAAATCAAGGTCTTTGTGGAGAGATTGAAAAAAATTGGAATTGAGGTTAAACTTATGGGTAATTACCCATGGGTTTATATTCACGAAATCTGTGGCATCAAAGTGAAAGAGAGATTTAAAGGAAATCATGGGTTTACTTTGATATTTCTACCTCCTAGACTTGATAGTCCTCCATCAGAATTTACTGATATTAAAGAAATTTTTAAATTAATTAGAAAGTATGTTGAAAAAGACGCTTTATACTAAAATTAAAATATTATGGAAAATTTAAATAGCGTATGTTATGTTGGTTTAGTTTGTGAAATAAAACCAATAGAAGGGGCAGATAACATAGAACTTGCGGTAGTTGGTGGTTGGAATGCAATAGTTAAAAAAGGTGAATATAAAGTAACTGATTTGGTTGTTGTTGCGACTACCGACGCTGTAATACCATTGAAACTTTCTGATGGTTTGGGTGTGACAGGATACTTGAGAAAAGGTCAAAGAGTTAGAACTGTAAAACTTCGCGGAGTATATTCTGAATGTTTAATAATACCAATAGGTTTTGTTCCTGATAAATACAGATATGAAGGATCTGATTGTATGGAATTACTTGAGGTTTCCAAATACGAACCGCCAGTTAAGATGGTTGAAATGAGTGTTGGAGGTAGAAAGGTTAAATACCACCAAAATCCTAACTTCCACGTTTATTATAAGTTTCCTAACTTGAAGAATGTTCCTGAGTTATTCACCGAAGAAGATGAGGTTGTTATCACTCGTAAAATGCACGGAACAAATGCTCGTTATGGTATAGTAAGAAAGAAAAGAATAAGTCTTTGGGATCGTGTTAGAAAGTTCTTTGGTAATGAATGGGTTGAATTCGATTATGTCTATGGATCCCACAATTTAGAGAAAGGATCTACATCTCAAGGATTTTATTCTACTGATGTTTGGAGAACTGTGGCAGAACAATACAATATCCAAAACAAACTTTGGAAGTATGTTAAAGAATATTACACCCCTGAAAGATTGGGAACCGGTATAGTAATCTATGGTGAGATCTATGGACATGGAATACAAAAAAATTATGACTATGGATTAAGTGATATTCGTTTTTCTGGATTTGACGTTGAGGTTGATGGGTTTTATCGTGAGTTTCTAGTTGAAAGGGGAATATTTAATGACTTAGATTTACCTGTGGTTGATTTACTTTATCAAGGTAATTGGAATAAAGAAACTCAAGATAGTTTTGTATTTAACAATTTTATTGAAGGAACCAAAGTTCCGCACGAAGGTGTTGTTGTAAAACATATCAGCGGTGATCGTCAAAAAGTTGGAAAAGTTATCAATCCTGATTATCACATATTCAGCGAAAAAAACAACGTAGGTGACTCCCATTAACTTGATGGAATCACCTTTTTTTATTATAATTTAAAAAAAGAAAATATTATGGCAACATTTTGGAAAGAAACAGAAATAAGTTTGGATGTTAATGAAATTTATGATAATTTATCAGATCGAGAAATAAAAAAATTGATTGATTTTTTTGTTGAAGACGGTTTTGTAATTTCTAAAACTCCTTATGAAAATAAAAGTTTGAACTTATTAGATAAAGAGTGGGAGACCGCAATTCTCACCTTAAATGAAAATAGACATAGACTCTCAAAAGAAGACGAAGAAATAATTAAAAACATTTCAAACAAATTGTAATGAAAGAAGAGTTGTTAGTTAGATTTGCTAACGAAAGTTTATACTATACAAGAATAGAAATTGATCTTGAAAAAATTAAAAATGTTTTAGTTTTTCCAAATGAAGTTTTTTTTTCAGTAGATGATATTAGAGTGGCAATAAAAAAAGAAGATTGGAATAATTTACAAGAAAAATATAAAGAATGGAAGATTACACATTAGAAAATTATATAAAAGACTTAAAACACATTAGTGTTAATGAAATTGATGAAACAAACAATATTTATATTGAAAATTTAAATCAAGATAAAAATGATAAACCAATTAACAATTCGCCAACATGTTGGGGAACTTTACAAGATGAAGAATTTGTTCCTGCATTTACATCAGTTCAAAAAGTTCCGGCGGGTATTTATGAAATAGTATGGAACAGACAAGTAAATTCACACGCATTAAAAAAACAACCATTCAAAACAGATGAACTATATCAATTGCCATCTTATGAAATACAAGATATTCTTAAAGACATTCAAAATTTTTGGGATCGTAAAGACAAATATAGAAACTATAACTTTGTTCATAAGCGTGGCATTTTAATGTATGGAGAACCAGGTTGTGGCAAATCAGGAATAATTCAACTAATATCAAAACAACTTATTGAAAATGATGGAATTATAATTAACGTAAAAGATCATGATGATATTGATTATTTTATTGATTTTATTTCAACATTTCGAAAAATTGAAAAAGAAAGACCTTTAATTGTGATATTAGAGGACATTGATTCAATCGCGGGTGAAAATAGTCATTCAACTAGTAGATTATTAAATATCTTAGATGGTGTAAAACAAATTGAAGACGTTGTTTATATTGCGACAACCAACTATCCTGAAAAACTACAAGAACGAATTACAAACAGACCTTCTAGATTTGATAGACGATACAAAGTTGAACTACCAAATAAAGAAATAAGAGAAGCATATATTAGACACAAACTAAAAAATGAAGATCTCAAAAGCGTTGATATTCAAGAATGGATAAAAAGAACTGAAGGAATGTCACTTTCACACTTGAAAGAAGTTGTAATTTCAACTATAGTTATGGGAAGAGAATTTGAGGAAGTGATGGATAACCTCGAAGGACTAAAGAAAGCACCATCAATAAAAGGAACAGGTAAAGTAGGATTCGCACAATGAAAAAACAAATTTATTACATACCATTATTTTTAATGTTGTTTATTATAATGGTTATAAGTTTTTATCTAAAACAAGAATTAGGATTTATAATGTCTTCCATGTCAATTTTTTTGTTGGCAGAGATATATTATTTAAGATTTTTAAAATAAAAATGATATGATCAGATTATTTATTCAAAATAGTCATTCGATTAACAAAATTTAAAAAAATGAAATTAGAAATTAATAAAAAAACTTTTATGTATACAACTATAAAACTTATAGTCATGTATGTTTATATTATACTGACTAGTTGTAAATCAAGTAAGTCTAATTGCGATGCTTATGGAAACAACAACATAAAAAATGATTCAATCAAAATTAAAGTTGAACATTGTCACATAGAAAAAGAAAACTATTGTTACTATTCTATTGATACAATAAAATTTGTAAAATAATTTTATAAAGTTTTTGGTTGAAACAAAAATATTACTATCTTTGTATTGTAATCAATTAAACACTTTATATGTCTACCATCACTCAAGTTCAAAATTATCAAGGATCTAACTCTTTTGTTTTAAAAATGAAAGATGTAATAAAAAAATACGGTTCCTTAACTTCTAAACAAGAAGCTGCTATTGAAAAAATCTTAAACGCTCCTGTTGAAGCAAAACAAGTTGAGTTAACAGACGACATGAAAAAAATTCAATCTTACGCAGGAGAAAACTCTTTTGTAAAAGAGATTCAATCTAAACTTGAAACCTATGGTAAATTGTCCGACAAACAAGTGTTAGCAGCAATCAATCAAATAAAAAAAGAAGAAACAAAAGCGGCCACCAAACAAATGAATGTCCCCACTGAAGGAGACACCATCCAAGTTGGTCGTCGTATTGGTCAACAAATGAAAGAAACTTATGGTTTGGAGTTCAACCCAACTATCTTGGACATTACTAAGGTTTTGGCAATTTCGCCTAAAGCAGTAAAGTTCTCAGGTAAAATGACCGTAAAAAGAGCTAAAGTTTGTGTATGTTGTGCTAAAAGTTTAACCGACGAGTTTTCAATGTTGACCACAATGGGTAAAACATGTGCTAAACACATGGGTGTTGAATACATTAAAGATAAGAGTCAAGCGGATCGTTTTCGAAAGGACTATTTAAAAAGAGTTGAAGAAATAGGAGAAATGATCTTCTGGGTTCCAAAATCTCAACTTAAAAATTGGGAAGGTAACTCCAACTTCTTACTTGAAATTTTATAATTGAATCCCCACTTTTAATGTGGGGTTTTATATTTATAACATATGGATACATTAATAGAAAGAGTTATTAGACAATATTTGTTTGAAACAAAAAAATTCCCAAAACAAAAAGGAAATAAAATTTATAATAATATAATGTATAAAATAATATCAACGTATCATCAATGGTTTGATAGACACGGTGATAATTCTTATGATGAAAATTATGATTTGTTTTTTGAAAAAAATCTTTCAGATGAAAATTACAGAGTAGGTGTTCCAGATAAAATATTAATTCCTATAATTGAAAATAAAATACAAAAGATTATAGAAAGTTTCAAAACCCACAATCCATGTAATAAAAGAATTATTTTTACAAAAGAAAGAAATGACAATCAAGATGAAGAATATTTTGATTTTGTTGAGTTTGTTTTACAAAAAGATGAAAATGAATTAAAAATTATAAGTTCAGCATTTTCTGAAGACGGTAATTTTTTATATTTTGGTGTTAGACCAAGAACTAAAAAAGAAAATTTAAAAGAAAATTCATGTAAAAGTGGTGAAATAGTTGTGGAGTTGTAAAAAATTACTATCTTTGTATAAGAATTGATTGTTATTGGTTCAATCATTAAAAAATACCAATCGTAGGGTGTCTGGCGTAATCCGACACAGGTTGAAAATCCCACCCCTAGGTAAAATTAATCCCCATCTTAATGGTGGGGATCTTTTTTTAAGAGACCCCATCCTCAGTGGTGGGCTTTTAGGACCGTTGTCTGTTAAGGCAACAATCAAAAGGGGGAATTCGCTACTCCCCCTTTTTTATTTAATTAAATTGACTATTATTTGTTTATGTGGGGTATATTGTATATATTTGTAGTATTATTTTTATCAATTGTAAAAATAAAAAGAAAACTTAGACAATGATGAAAAGAACAATTCAAAAACTACTTCTTTGGTGGTCGTTTAGATTTCCAAAGAAAAAACGAAAATCAATTTGGGATCTTTAAATTATACAATATGACAGATAAAGAAATGAATGAGTTTTTGGAATCCATTGGAGGATTAGAAAACGGATATTACACTGATAGAAAACCAATTAAAGATTCATCTTTTTTTGATGTTGGATCTGGTTGGTATTCACTAATTAAGGATCTTATAATTGATCTAATAGAATTAGGATGGGATAAACAAACTTGTCAGGTGAAGGAAAAGTTTGGTGGACTTAGATTTTATATAAACTCCGCATCAGATGAGGTTCATAAAAGAATAAGTGAAGCTGAAAATCTAAGTTATAAAACCTGTGAGACCTGTGGTGAAAAAGGTGAATTAAGAACAAATATCGGTTGGCACACCACGTTATGCGACACACACTATGAAAAACATAAATCAAATATTCAAAAATAATAAAAGTTTAATCGACCATCCTGAAGTTCAGGACCTGATTGAGTATTGTGTTGACTTGGAAGGACAAGTTTTAGAAAATAAAATTGATGATACTTATAATAAAGAAGAGATTTATTTACAGATATTAAAAGACATCTATAATAGTTGTTGTGATACTTTAACTGATAATGAATTGGCTCAAAGATTTAAAGAACAACCAAAAATAAACTTTGAACAATCTGTAATAAATTTAAAAAAATACATGGAGGTCGTATCAGAATTATACGGTATAAGATTATGAGTGAAACAACAAAACAAAAAGTAAAAATGATTATGGTTGATGAAAAACCATATATCGTATCGTTAGAGAAAATTGAAATAGGAGATAAAGTAATCGTCACAGTCGCAGGTCAACACGGATCACTAATTAACTGTGAAAATGAAACCATATACAATTTGGTAACACAAAATAAATTATCTTCAAATCAAGCTTACAAAGTATTCATGGAACCTGAAAACGTTAAATTTCAACCAGAACAGATTGAAAAGATTTTGGAAAACGAAGGTATTATGGATGTTGAGTTTGAAAATGGGGTGTATAAATATAGCATCTAATGCTCAACTTGGAAGCACAAATACAATTTTATGGAATCATATCCGTAATTCTAATTATTTGTTGTCATCTTGTTTATAGATTTTTTAAAAAAAATAAATAAAATGTTATTTATTCCCCCAACACAAAAACCCGCTAATCAAATACCCAAAAAATGAAAACTTTGGATCTACACGGTATTAAACATGCTGAAGTTTCTAAATTGGTCGATCAATTTATTTGGGAAAATATGAAATCAAAATCCCAAGAAGTAGAAATAATTACAGGAATTAGTGATCAAATGAAAATGATTGTTTCGGAAACAATTAACGATTATCAGTTTTCAATAGAGGAAGAATATAACAACCCTGGAAAATTAATTATTAAATTAACATGAAAGAAAGAAAACCAAGAAAAAAAATCACCGCCGATGATCTGATAATAGATAAAGTTGAACCGGCTAAAATTATTAAAGAAGAAATAATAGAAGAAAAAAACACATTAGAAAAAAAAGAACATAAATTTTTTATAAGTGATGAGAAGTTTTCTGTAACTTGGGAGCAATCAACAAATAGATGTAATAGTAGTAAATTATATCAGACTATGGAAATTAAAACTGAAAGTTGTGATGGCAATGATAGTTTTGTATTAAGTTCAGAAAAATGGAATTTCACCGACATTGATGATTTAATTTATATTTTGTTAGAATTTAAAAACAAATATGATATAATGAAAAAATCGTAATTGTTTTTTTAAAACAAAATGTTTATCTTTGTGTTATGTTAGAAGTAGAAGGAAAAACATTTCATAAGTTTATCGAAAAAAAGAATTACAGAGTTGAACTTTATAAAAACTTCTGTGATATTGATTCAAAACATAATAACAGTTATGAGTCAGTTCATATCACAAAAAACAAAGAAAAATTTTATACCGACACCCAACTATTTTCTGAAGATGATTTTGTTAAACATTATGGAAATCCTTGCGCTTCAGTATATAGAGTTAGATATAGATTTTTTATTGAAGAAAGTGAAAATAAAATTTCTTTAAAGTATCAACTATACACAAAACAAAGAAGAGTTGGAGGTAAGTTTTTTGTTGAAAGAAAAACAACAGAATATTTTTCATTTAATTTCAAAACTAAATTGTTTTACTCAGGAACACTTATCACAAAGAAAAAACGAAAAATTGGAGCACGTATGAAAGTTAATCCAACTTTTAGCGCAGTTCAAGGTTTTTTAAGAGGTGTTCATATTGATGAAAGTGTTAAACCTGAAAATCATTTTATTTTCTTTTTAGAAAAAATATGGGATAAAATGGGAATGGAAAATCCACAAAATTTTTCTTGGGACTCTGCTGAGTCATTTTATAGTTTAACATACTACTTGGTGAACGGCATTAAAATTCCAAACACTTGGAAAAAATTCACTAATGTTTTTATTCCAAAAAAAGATTTAAAATCATCAGATATGAATTTGGTCGATTCAATTATGAAAAAACTAAATTTAAAAGGTTCGAAAGTTAAAAAGATTTTAAACGAAATTGAATGGGTTGATTTTAACCGACTTAATTTTTTCTACAAACTTCTTGGTATCGATAGATTTAATAAAATTGATAATAAAATTTTTGATGAATTTTTTTCTAATAGTCCTTATCCGCAACTACTAGAAAAAAATAAAATGGGCAGATACTACGATTGTTTTTATGAAAACCATCTGTGGATGAAAAACAAGTTGTTAATACCATTACTACCAAAAGAAAAAGATAAAATTTTAAACATTATAAATCATTTTGATGATAGAAATTTTATGACATTATTGGACCATTTAGAGTTAAAAAAAGACCTTAATAATTTGGGAGAAGATGTTAAGTTTAAATTTACAAACATTAGCAGTTTCAACTTAGAACATGAAGAATTTAGTCGTCTTTTACAATCGTACAGAAAAGGTGAAGTTGAAAGATTTTATGGTGATGTTGATAGTTTAGAAAACCCCATTGAACACGAAGGTGAAACTTATTATCCTGTTCTTTTAAGAAAGACTATGGACTATGAAAAAGAATCACAACATCAAAGAAACTGTGTTCGAGGTTATTCAGAAAGACCGGATTGTTTAATATTTTCAATTCGTAAAGACTCTCGTGATGGCGATGATAGAATTACTGTTGAATATCAATATAGACAAAATGAAATATTGAATGTTCAAGAAAGAGCAAAATTTAATCAAATGCCATCTATAGAGTTTTCACAGGTTGCTCAAATACAACTAGCAAATATAAATCTTATGTATAAAGTTGGAACATTGAAGTTACCAAAGATGACAAAAAAATATCGTAATGGTAGAACTATTGTGCAAGAATCAACCTTCAAAAGTTTGGAACATGAAAGAACAATAGTATCCGCAAGGACTCCAAGGTGGAATACAGAAACTCCTGAATTACAAAATTGGCAAAATGATATTTTAAACCTTGATTATTTTAATCAAAACATTATTAATATTAATATTTTAGACGAATTACCTTAAAAAAAATGGAAGATCAAAAAGATAAGTTGTTACTACAAATGGCATTAAAAGTTAATGAACTATCAACTTATAACTTTATTAAAATTATAGTGAATTTACTATTAATTTTAGAAGTTGTAATGGGTTTTATGTCTTATATTAAGTATGACATGTATTATTTTATTTTTATAATATTTTTTTTGTTATCCAATTATCATTTAGAAAAAAAATACAATGTTGCGTTACAAGAATATGATGATCTAAAAGAAGAATATTTAATAAGATTTAAAGATGAAGACATATAAAAAATTATTGGTTCCGAAAGAAAGTGCGTGGAATAGAAATACTTTGTTTTATAAATTACACTGGAGATTAAGATACTTTCTTACAGGTGTAAAAAACATTTTTAGATGGTTGCCCACTATATACCACGATAGAGATTGGGACGGGGACTTCATTTTAAAAATTCTACAAAAGAAAATAGAGTTTCAAAGAAAAGAACTTGTTAATGCCAATAGACATACGGATATTGAAAGAGATAATAGAGATATGACCTTGGTTCTTAACCTACTTGAAAGAGTTAGAGAAGGTTATTATGAATTGGAGTGTATGGATTATTGGGAGGATAATATAAGTTTTGAAAATGTTTTAGAAAAACCAAATTCAAAATATGTTAAAATAAAAACAAAAAATGAAAGATTTGATGATTATTTAAATAAATATCCATCTTCAGTTCGTGCTGTTATTAAAAAAAATGGGGTTATTGAGAATAAAAAAACTTTATGTTTAGAAGTATCTTATTATAATCATAGTAAAGCAAATAAACTTCTTTTTCGAATTTTGGAGGAAAAGATCACTCAATGGTGGGATTAAAAAAAAATAAAATATGGAAGACAAAAGAATAATACACGGACATTTGATGAACGAACATCGAAGATTAGCAAATGAAATTGCCGACATCAAAGCAAATAGTTTTGAACTTAATGAAGAAGAAAAAAGAAAAATTTCTGAACTTCAAAGAAGACAAATTTTAATTATGAAACAACTTGAAAATTTATTTAGATAAAAATGGAAAATAGAAGCAAACATTACGGAGATGTAGCAAAATGGATTGAAAAGGTAATCAATTCTTGCGAAACAAAAGAACACACAACTGTTGCAAGAAATTTGGTTTCAAACTTTGAAAAACAATTAAAAAAAGAATATGCAGAAAAATATTATTTGACCGGAGTTTTTTCTATGATGATTTTAACTTTGGAAAGTATGTGTTCAAATAAAAGATTTGAAATAATCGAAAAACAACTTAATTTATGACAGGATTTATTGTAACAAGAGAAAATAAATTTTTTGTCGAACATCAAGACGGCAAAGAAGTTAAACAATATGAATTATGTGAAGAAACTTTACGTTGGATTGAAGAACAATCAACAATTAAAGTTTTAGAAAATACATCAACAGTTGATTTTGAGATAGTTGTTAAAGGAGAACATTGTCCAACAAAAAATATGTTAATTAAAAATTATTGTGCTAAAATTCGTCTAATTGATTTTGATACTATTTATTAGTAAAGTCACCCAATAATGATTGATCTAACAAACTTCAAAATTGTAAAATATCAATACGAATTTTCCACAGAAGAACTTGAAACAAAAGTTTGGGATAAAATGAACGAAAAAGAAGTTAGTTGGGCAATTCAAATAACTTTGGAAGGTATTAATGATACTGCAAATTTAACAGAATCAAAAGCTTGGGATCTTTTTTTCTTAAACGAAAAGTTAGAAAATGAAATTGAAACAATATTAAAAAAATATGATGTTTCATTTGTTAAAGAAGATTTAACCAAAAACCTTTTAACAAACCCAAATGAGGTATTCACCGATTATTTTATGGAAAAATTAAATGAATTTCTAACTGACAACTTAGATGTTGATAGTATTTTAGATAGAATACTTGACGTTGGTATTGATAAATTAACTTCATTTGAAAAATATTTCTTAAATAACGACACCGAAAATTAATTTTATTTATTGTTAATTCAAAAATTAATTCATATATTTTTTATATGAAAAATCCATCAGGAAAAAAATTAGAGAAACTTGTGTTTAGAATGTTTGACCAAATGATTGAAGGTGCAGACAAGTATACAACAAAACAAGGATCAACTTGGTTAATATTTACCGAAGACAAAAGATGGGTGGTTGAATTCACAAAAGATAAAACTTTGTGGTTCAACTATAACCTATTTCAAAGTGAGTTGGAACTAATTGGTAAGGACTGCACAGAAAAAAAAGATTTAATTAAGAACTGGTTTGAATCAAGATTTTTGGGTATTGAACCTGTTGAAGACACCATTCAAAATGGGGTAAGACACACCTTTCGAAAAAGGGCTATCAGGGGTGTAGTTGTTGAAGACACCATTCAAAATGGGGTAAGACACACCGAGGGTCAACCAATCCCATATGTTGGGATTATTGAAGACACCATTCAAAATGGGGTAAGACACACCATCCATTCAAGAAGTTTTTTATCATTAATCGTTGAAGACACCATTCAAAATGGTGTAAAACGTGTTTTAAATCCAATCAGGCCTATGGAATTTTTTGTAAAAGACATTATCCAAAATGGAATCAAATGTGTTAATGACACTGATAACCTAGATCCAAAAATAAATGAATGTATGAAAGATAGTGTAAAAGACACTTCACCATTAAGAGGTAGATTTTCTTACACTATACAAGATGCGATTCAAAATGGTGTTAAATCTTCACCTGAACGAAATCAAAATCTTATCGAAGAATTTATTAAAAATAATGTCCAAGACATTAAACATTCTTATGACTTTGAAGAAATTGTTGTTGATGATATTATATCAGATTCGATTTAGTATTGATAGATAAAAAAATTTAAACTATTTTTAAAAAAAAACATTATGAGCGAAGACAGAATACCATATATAGGTTCAGACGGATTTTATTACATGGATGAAGAAGAACAAAAACTATGGGACAACACACTAATGGACGGACTTCATGAAGTCGAAAAATATGAAACAATTCAAAAGATTAGAAATTTCTATAATGGTCATTACAACATTGATGGAAGACCACCATCAAGAAAAGATTTTAATGAATACCTTGATATATTAGAAAAAAATTTATAACTTTGTTTTCATGGGAAAAATAATAATAGAATTTGATTCGGTAGAAGAATCACAAGATGCGAGAGATGCTCTTGATGGTCATAAGTGGAAACTAGCAATGTGGGAATTAGACCAAAAATTAAGAACCACAACCAAACATGGTTTAAAGTTTTATTCAAATGAAGAAGCATCTTCTGAAGAAATAGAAATATGTCAAAAAATTAGAGATGAAATAAGAGAAACACTTAATTCATATAATTTAAATATTGAAAGTTAAAAATGGAAAATAATAAAAAACAAACAGCAGTAGAGTGTTTAATTAATGAATTAATATTAGAAGGTTTTAATGTTCCTAAAGTTTTTTATGAAAAAGCCAAAGAAATGGAAAAACAACAAATGTGTGATTTTGCAGATTTTGTAGCAACATACACTGATAAAAATAAAAATGTTAATGGAGAAATGTTACACGCAAAATCAAAATACGATGGTGCTGAGAGAACTATTGATTTACTTAAAGAATATTTGAAAAACAAGAACAATGAAACAAACAGCAGTAGAGTGGTTGGTTGAGCAATTAAAAGAATATGATTTTGCTGATATTAAAGACCAAGAGAATTATATTATTAAAATACAATCTTGGGTATTAGCTGAAAAAATAGAACAAGCCAAAGA